>Ga0065711_1026248_pt1 | contig 86795 bp, 43 predicted proteins | sample Hoacrofraction12_FD_59098 | JGI IMG/M metagenome (GOLD analysis project Ga0065711, IMG submission 59098) | Hoatzin crop microbial communities from Cojedes, Venezuela - Epithelial fraction 12 v2 (version 2) | ecosystem: Host-associated > Birds > Digestive system > Esophagus > Crop | place... | reverse complement strand
CATGATCTTCCCAGGCACAGAGGTGAGGCTGACAGGTCGGTAGTTCCCAGGGTCTTCCTTTCTACCCTTTTGAAAAGGGGCACAATGTTTCCCTTTTTCCAGTCACTGGGGACTTCCTCTGACTGTCATGACTTTTCAAATATCATGAAATATGATATTTGATATTTGTCTCTTGGGGAGACAATGCTTCTTTTAACTCAAAGGTAGAATGCAAGGCCTAAACCTGTTAAAATTCTCCTTCTACAGGGATGAAATTCTGGCCACGAACACTCTCAGACAAGCTTTATTCTTTGCTCTTGTCTCAATGTTCCTATCCTCCTGGGAGGCTCCATTCAAGCCTCAGACAAACTTTGTTTAAGCTTGCTTGAGCTGCATAGTCCAAAGTACAGTGTCTCACAAGAAATTATTAGAAACTCTTCTGTAGTCGAAGAAGTCTACCACAAGTTTTCCAAACCCTCGCTGCAAATGTCCAGGCACAGAAGTGGAATCTAGAGACTCACAACTTGGCAGAATTGATCTCCAAAGACATCTACCACTACAGCTTGGGTGACCTGAAAACTGTTTTAAATTTGACGCTCAGTTTAAGCTGTGATAACTTTATAAATGCTACAGACTAGAAGGGCAAGCCTTTATTTGTAAGAACAGTGGCTCCTGAAAGAAACCAGAAGGTACCACCCCTGTTAAATATCTAATTGGCAGATTCAGGAGATTTGTCTAAACTGGAGAAAGTGCATGGCCTGGTTTAGCCATTAATAAATAATTCAAGGCCAGATCCGAAATCTGTTAAAATTTATGGAAAAACCTCACAGTGATTTCAGTAAGTTTCAGATAAAGGCCTATGCATCTATATTTCTTCCTCAGGCACTTTCAGTTTGAGGGTATTATATCATTGTCCTTATTATTTTAGTGTATCATAAAAGTATATCATCATCAGAGGAATTTTAGCAGCTGAAGGTAAGTATAGCAGAATTCTTTCATGCAGCATAGGGGCAGAAAAAAGGAAAATCCAGCCAGACTCACTGTAAAGCCCCAACATGCTCTCTCACTACAGGAATGATACTGTCAAGTTAAAATTATAATTGCTGATGGGATTTACACCAGCAGTTGACCCAGCTAGCAAGTTGATCATCAACTGAAACGGGGATGTAACCCTTAATAAGTACTGAAAGAACAGAACTGTTACGAGGAATTCCCCATGGAGCGCTTGAACAGTAGACACTGTTATCTTTGCAGCTGTGCGTAGGAAGAAAGCACAGACATCGGCAGTTCTCCAGGCTTCAGCAGGCACACAATGGCATATTTCAGATGAATGCGTTTTTCTGTTATGGGCCGCCACTAACATGGATCCATCCTTACATCTGGTGCGTCTGCCCTTTTTGTTTCTTACAGCTGATGGGAAGCTTACTCAGTAAGGAAGATGTTATCTTTGAAATCTTTTTTTTTTTTCTTTTTAAGGAGCTGTACAGATCTGCCTTCATATACACACAAAAAGCAAGTGCTTAGTGGGTGGCTTTCTGCACACATCTTCTGAAATTACTTTTAAATATGCTATGTCAATGAATAGTGCCATCTGAAAGGCTTTCTCAGACAAAGGCTGTGTGCTTTTTTCAAGTCTTTCTCCAGTATACTCACTGGTATATAAATTAATAGCCTCCATCACTTTGTAAAATTTTAAAGGCTGAAGCTTACTATAAATTAGAATTATTAGATAGAAGAATATAGGTAACAAAGATGATGATTAAGGTGTATTATAGAGCACACAAAATGCCTTAGTGGGAGGCAATTGGATACCTTTGATTAATAAGAGACTGAGAACCAGATACAGTCTGGCTATTTTCCACCACTGCAGAAGCACAAAGAAGTAATAAACTGAGGTTAACCAATGAATTAAATTGGTTTGTAGCTGTTTTACATCACTAGAGCTGCACAAACAAGCCAAGATATGCTGGTGAGTCTAACCCAAAATCTTTAAATAATATTTTCAGAAAAATGTTTAAAAACTGATACCAGTATGCTGTCATTAATATGCAGCTTTCCTAGCATAAACACAAATTTTACATCATCCAAAAGTTTGTAGAAAGAATTTAAAGACTGGCAAGTTAGAAGCCTTTAGGTGCTGTTTGCTTTTTGGCAATATATGAAAGATAATTTCTGAATTGCTATCTTTTATTTTAAAAAATACATGGATAGTCTTATAGGTATGATGGAAATATTAATGGAATAGCTAAATAACCTGTAAGAAAAATGCGAAAGATATCAGCCTGGTTGGCGTCCCACAGCTAAGGTCCTTGAATATAGCGAATACTTCTCTGGGCAGAACATGTCAAATCAGCACGTTACTGTCAGTAAATACCCCGGATTGCCTGAGCTGTGTGCAGCACAAATCAGAGGCACAGGAGGAACAGCCCGGCTATCTTTATATGCCCGCCACTCTGATTGTGACCGCTATCCAGTTATATCCTCTAGATAAATTAGAACAGCTTCAGCGCTGCTTTATCTCAGAAAATCCCTCAAGGGGCTGTTGTGCTCGTCAAAATTCACCAGAGCTCCAAATCCTGCTTATCTCAGTGAAGACGAGGGTGGGCTGATAGGAAGGCAGCTACACCATCTTCCCGTTAACTGAAGATTTCCTCCGTCTGTTAGCACAGGGAAGAAAGACTGAGTGGAATTGTGATAAACAGTACTCAAGGATATGAAAGGTTGTTGCAAAGAGGAAGGGAACAAGCAAATTCCCATATGCAAGGCAGATAGGACAAAAAAAATATGTGCTCGAGTAGGAGCATGAAATAGTGTGGTAAAAAAGATCAGAGTAACATTTTCAGGCAGCATTTTCACTGAGGGGAGTCAAGTGCGGGGAAAGATTGTCTAAAGCGAATATGGAGTCTCTTCACAGAGACCTTTAAAGGCAGGTAACTAAAACCTGTGTCTGAAGTGAGACAGGCATGCTTTACCCTGCTTCATGGATCCTGACAGGTCTATTTTTGTTACAGTCCCTTGTCACTACAGGAGCTCTCCCAGCCAGAGATCAATGACCCTATCTACTGGCATTTCATGGAGTAAGTTCCCAGAGTTAACGCAGCTGATCCTAGATCTGTAATTATTTTGTGGCTGTATGAAGTTGCACAACTTTTTATGGACAATAACATATCCTGTTAACAAATTCAGCCATTGCTTGTTCTCCCTTTGACATGACATCTACCATGTCAGCTGTTTAAACTGTCCTCCACGGACATCTCTGCAATAATATCGTAGTAAAAAAAATCACCATACAGTTGATTCTATCAGGAATGTAATTATATCAGGCTTCATTTAGAGGCAGAAAATTACGTGACAGTGGTCTTGGATGGAGTCTTGAGGCTTGATTCTGAATGGAAAGGTTTAAATTTGGAAGGCCTTTTCTTACAGACCTGCCAGGCAGGTTTGGAAAGATTTCAGCACTTTGTAAAACTGAAGTAGTACTAGTAAGTGAATGAGATCGAGAGAACACAGCCCATGTTATTTTCCCCTCCTATGCCTACAAATAAAAAAATTAAGGGGCCACAAGGAACCTTGGGGATTGCATGGATTCCTTCTCAGTACTGGCAGAAACGTCAGCTGGGATGGAGATCTGGAGGTCCCATGCTTACAGGAAGGGTTTTGTCTGTTTTCTTTCCTAGCCAGTGCTACTTGGACTCCATTTCTTCTCAGAAAGTTGACATCTGGCTACGTGTTTTGCGAATATTCAAGTCCAAATGTGAATAACATCTGATAATGGAAATTTTGGGACAAATTTCTGCTTTTGGATGCGTGTACATCTGGACCCAAATATGAAATGTATTTCTTACTCATAAGCTCCCAAACAAATAACAGAAATGAAAGTAAAAAATACGTTAAATGCATTTCTTTTCTCAATGCCCCTACTTACAAAGCAAACTTACCTTTTTGTAGGTAAGGATAACAGAAGTGACAGTAAAAAGCTACTTTGGGCCTTAGGTGTCTGAGCACAGCCATTTTGCAACTAATGAAGCAACTGTAGTGAGCAGCAATAACCAGGGGAATTCTCTCTTTCCTTTAGGCAGATGTTCAGATTAATGAATCAGGCCAAGTGAGGTGGGATTTCTTCTGTAACCAAGCACTCTGTCTGCACCACCATGTTTTCCTCCTCACCACCCACTGAGTCCTAGCTTTCCATGTCCTCCAACTGCCAGCTACCACAGCTAGCCTTCCCAGAAGACAAGTCCCTCCCTCAGCCTATGGCTGCTGCCCATCATTGGCTTTGGAGTAAGTGTTCCAAACTTGTTCCCAAATGTGGGTCCCCTGCATGATATGTAGTATATTTTGCTACTAGCCAGGACATCAGGGTGGCCTTTTTTGGCTACCTGTTGGATTGGTGAGTTCATTCCCCTACTGCCCTCGGGAGCCTTAATAATGATCCCCGTAGGATTTCATGATGCTTAGCAAAAGAGCAGAACTGAACAAGTGCAGACCTCCCTGCTGCTGAGCTTGGACAATGGGGTTGCTCATATTACCAGCAGATGTTTTTGCTTTTTGGGCCGTACAGGGCAAATTTATTTTCCTCTCAGGAGCAAATGCAAGCCTAGCCAAGACTAAGAAATTCAGAGCTAGCTTCCGGAAACTCACTATTGACTTATGCTGCAAAGCAGTACTTATGATTAAGGTCTGTCAATAATGAGGGTCTTCTGGTTAGTCCACTCTACTGCTGGCTCAGCAAAAAGTCATGTGCCTTAAGCATCCAAGCTCGGCTGAGTTTCATACCCTGCTCTGCTTAGGCGTGTTGTACCAGATTACTTCTCTGCCTTGTGTATCGCATTTAATGGCATCGAATTCTCTTCACCTTAAGACATTGAGGTATAAAGCTATAGCACTCTGAAGTCCCCATTAACATTATATGTACCCAACTAACCTATATCAATTTTTTACATTTATTAGAAAAACTGTACTTTATAAAATATTTTTGGTCTTTCTTCTACATCTTTGCGCTCATAAAAACACTGAAATTAAAGCAGACAGAAAGGGGGAAACACATTAAACTGTTTAAAGTTTTCAGTTCACAAAAACTTTTAACTGGATTTCTTGTTTGGATTCAAAGAGGCAAAACATAAGACTTTGATGTTCTTCATGTGCCTGTTACAAGAGAGAGAAAGAGACCCACCAATAGGAAGAAGTTGGCATGAAGCCCTCTTTGACACAGCAAGCACAATGTAAAGGATTAAAGGTCTAATCTAGAAGATATATTGCACACTAAACAGCAGAACCATTTAGGAGAACATTAAATGGCACTTAAGCTAAACAGTTGTCCTTGGGAACTGCAGTTTATATGTGACCACTCTAATATCCATTTTAAGCTTGCAGGGCTTTGAAAACAAGATGTCATTGTTTTATAAAAACACACACATTTAATCTTCGCTTGTGAGGCTGTTCCTGAAATATCTGGCTGCTGGACTGGCAAAACATTTCAGAGGAAACAAATGGGGCTGGTGTCAAAACTAGTACTGTTGCACTGTATTTCTGAAGATATTTGCATGTGCTCAGTTGATTTTTTTTTTGATCCAAATAAGTAAACCACAAACTTTTTCAATGATAAAAGTCCCATTTAATTTTTTTAACAGTATTCCCACTGTTCTCTAAGCAAATAATCATAATAATAATACAGTTTAAGTAATATGAGAACACCAAGAAAGCGGTCAGTTCTACATTCACTTGTGTTCTGCGTTCTTCATAAATTAATATTTATGGAAGTATTAGGAGGCTTCAGCCAAAAATAAAGACCACCCAGAGCAAGGTTTCAATTTTAGTATTCTAGGCACAGGTCATTAAAAAAAAATCTTACAAAAAAGCCTTCTTCTGCAACATGTACAGTACATGGATTTTCATGCACATCACTCAGTAGGCGTGTGAAGCATATTCCATTCCTAAAAAATTACAATGCATGCATTTATAATTCATTTACTATTTTTCACCAGGGAGAAATCATCCTCTCTACCACACAGACCAGAAATAGAACAGGAAAAAAGGCAGCAGGGAGGGGACTGTGTCTTGCAGAACTATACAGTCCAGTTTAAAATCTTCCTACTTTTTAACTGATGATCTAGAAAATGGTGAGAAATTTTTGTTTTAAGTTCTAACTATGTATCTGATACCTTCAGTCTCATTACTTGTATCGATAATATTAATCCTTGACATAGTGAATAATCAAGCCAGGATACCCCCTGGCTGAAGCCATTATCCCCAAAAGCTATCTGAAAAATAATAGTGCCATTGTGATCCTCATGGATAGTTTTGGTTAAATGAGCTAGTGGTTTCCAAAGAGTCCCCGTCAGACAGGCAATCCCAGCTGGTTGCCTTGTTAACTAGCCCAGAAGAAAGTCCAAAGGCAAAATCAGTGAGGAGAACAACCACCTCCAGCAGGGCTGGGGTGGCCTGGAGTCACAGGTGGCTTTGGGCTGGGGAGCATGTACAAGATGTTGCGGGGTAGACTACACGGTGTCATAACCATGGAGCAAGCAAACAGAAACCTTCTGTCTCCAGGTTAGCATTGCAAGGAGAAATAGTTAACAGATAGTTTTATAATAACGCCCTGCCAAGCTCCTCAGTCACCTAGTCCATTATGCTTATCATCATTGTTAGCCTGTGATTAACTGCTGGAGTCTCTGTGAAGCTGCTCGTCTCGGGCCGGGTAGGAATTCGCTTAACTGTTTTTTAATTAAAAGCAGCAGCTGATACCTCATGGAAAGCATTCTTTGTGAAGACAGTATGGACTCTGTTTGTGCTACGTGCTTGTCATAGTTCTCTGTCCCTATTTGATATAATTAGGCAGAGTTGCCCAAAAACGGTGTTGAGATGTGCAAAGAGCAACAAGAGTGCTGAGGCAAGCAGAGCTCTAAGGCTTTGGTTTGTCTAGAGTACAAACAAAATGATATCCAGGAATGATAAAAAGGCTTTACTAGAAAATAGTTTTGTTAGATTCTAATTTTAAATGGTTCTGGTCTGAAATTTGGCAGTAGGGCAGGATGGTGTTGGTCTCAGGAGATCAGGTATTTCAGCCATCCTCCTGTCTCTCTCTTGAGAAGTTTTCTTAAGGTGGTCTATTCTTTTCAGTCCTTCTAGATATCCCTGACAGATGCCACCGCACTCCCAAAGCTATAACTTTCCTCCCAGTAAGACCACTCCAGCAGCATGAAGGCTCTGCCCTGGCTAATGCTGCCTCCGTCGTGCACCACAGAGGCCTGAATATTGGGCTCCAAAGAGTCTCCTGAGATCTGCCCTGGATCCAGCTATACCTCACAGAGAGAGCTCAAAGAAGGAGAAAGAGATGTGTCCCTAGCAATGATAACTTTTCTGCTTATAAAAAAATAGGAAATAGTGAAGAGCAGAAATCATATGTTTTAGTAGAACAGCTAATATCCTCAGAAAAAAGACCAAGCTTGCAGGCACAGAAGCAGCTCTTCTTCAGGTCTGAAACAGAAACAAAATATTGCAAAACAAGGGCCAAGTAAATTTGATTCATTATGATATTTTAGCCTGTAAGACATCTGAGAGAAAATTAGTCTTCTTCCTGTCTTTGCAGCCTTCAGTCGAGTCTTTCCTCTGGTTTGTACTGTCTGACTGAAAAACCTCATTGTTAAAGTGAGCCTGAGCACACACAGACAAGTCTTACGTGTCCTTCGTGTGTAGGACAACCCAGGCTTTTCTTTATTTTACCTTTTCTCCCTTTACTTTATTTTACCTTTTCCGCTGTTACTTTATGTTTTACTTTATTTTTATGGTAATAAAGTGTCAGTTGGTTGGTATTTCTGCTGTTCTGTGCACGTCCTGCATCAGAGTGATCTCTACCCCCTGATCAACAATTGTGCCAAAAGTTCTGGAGAGAACTAAAGGGCTCCATGGGGTAAAATAAGGGATTGGAGATAGAGAATCCGAAGGAGGAAAAGAAGTTTGCTTAAGTGTTTATTTAGGCAGAGTTATTCATTGTGGAGCACATAATTTTGGACACTGAAATTTAGCGAAATTGGACAATCTCAGAACTTTTCCAGACTCAGAATCTGGTAAACACTGCTGTCCTGAGCAGAAAATTCTCCCAACTGCAGCTGGCTGCTCCTATGCTGGAACAATGCATACCCACAAATAGCAAGTAACCAAAACACTTTCCATTTCTTAATAGGCTGTCTGCTGTTAATTATTTTATTTGCTTGCTGGGAACAATGGAGGTGGATTGGAAATGATGGCTCAGAAATTATGAGAGATAAATAAGTAACTATTTTTAATGTTTTGGACTTTCCTATTATATAGTGCCTCTCATTAGAAGATCTCAAAACACTTAGGAAAGGGTAACTATTAGTATTATACTCAATTTGCAATCTAGCAGAGAGGGGCTAGGGAGTTAGTACGGTGTTAACTTTGAACAGGGTGCAGAGATGGCTTTTACTACAGCTATTTATACAGGATTTACACGACTGTAGTGTTTATTGTGCCTTTTAATAAAAAGCAGCTGCAGAAACACACAGCTGGTAAGCTTCAGTACCTGTGAGATACTGAAGACATTGTCCAGAAAGCTGATGCACAGGTACAAGGAGATTCACATGGTTTATGCAGCACTTTAAGGACTGCATTTCTAACAAAACTCTGAACTAATTTTAAATGTTTATGTTGTTTATGTTCAAAATTCTCTTCCTCTGTCTGTTTAAAGCCAGATCCTCATCCTGATATAAATCATCCGACTGCATTGTTCAAGTTCTTCGGCTAGGTCTTTGCTGCAGAGTTCTGCAGGCTCTGGTACAGGTATTGTTCCTAGCAATTCTCTTATCCTTACACAGAAATATTTCTTCAAGGTTAGCAGTGCTATTGACCCAGATTTTCTTGTGTAGCTATACATGTGGGCTAGAGGCTGTGTACTGATTGCACTCTAGCTGACATGGGACCTACTTTCTCATGAGAAAAAAGTGCAAAAATTGACTCTATGACCCGGTTCAATCCTGTTACTGACACATCTTTCTATGAGTCCATGATGCCCCTCACTTCTGTACACTAGCAATGTAGTCTCTGTAGTGTCTCTGTATACACATCATGTAAGAGAGATGCAAAGAAAAAAGGATCAAAGATGTGGCCATAAGCTGAACATCTGCTTCTGCCCATAATCTGTTTTCCTTGACATTTTCTTATCTCACATGCCTTTCATAAACTCCAGAACTTTCAAACCAATCCCTCCTGTCTTGCACTGCATTATCCTGTCCTGTGCTAAAAGAATGAATGCAATTTATATGTATCTAGAGATCAAGACCCCATGGAGAGGCTGCAAAGGAGATGTGACCACTGTTACAGCCAAAGGGCTAGAACAACACTGGTGAAACTGCTGCCTAAATAAGAAGATGTAGTAAGTTTTACATCTCTCTTTTATATTGTTTATATTTTTTATTTCAGTTTCTGTAGGAGATGAGTTGGGGCTTAGAACTTTATTCTTTAAGAGACTCTCTTGTGAGAGGCCATGTAAAGGTCAGCAAAGCTTGCCTTATTAAGAAAGAATGAAGAGAAAAAAAAGATAAAAAGAGCCTGGAGATGCTTTGATTGAAAAGAGCGTGCTCAATCGCAAAGCTGCATCATGTCTTTTTATCTGATAAGACAGTGGCTTCTGTGCTCACTGACTCTATTTCAAATCCTAATCCTAAGGTTTCATAGTGGGGCTCATCCAAAAGCCATCAGGATCACTTCCACAGTTTTCTGTGAGCTGTGGATTGGACTCTGTCCACATGTGTCCAATTAAAACGGTCACTCAGACTCTTGAGATGATCTTCCTTTCATCCTCTTGCAACAAGAATTAGCGTTTCGCAGGACGATATGATATGCTCTCTCCATCAGCAATGCTAAGAGTAGTGGATGCATAAAATAAACACTGGCACCAAACATCTAATACATCAGATTTTGCCATAACTTCACACTGTGTTCAATCCTATTGACATCAGTTCTGTGCAGCGTTTGGCCCTAGATTTTCCCACAATAGGATCCCATTCTTCTTGCATGAGAATATGTCTTGGACAAATTGCCATGTCACATGCATTCAAAGGGCCATGATAAACCCTCCATCTTTGCACAGGGCTCCCATTTACATCAAAGGAATTTCTGCATACAAAACAAGGGTAAAATATGCCTCTAATTTAAGATTAAATTATACCGTTAAGACATGGGCTAAAATAAGAGGCAGCAAGGAAGCTGAACCACATTAGGGACCACATCCAAAGCACTGTGTCTCAGAAAAAATGCAATCTTTTATACTACAAATATTTGGCAAAAATGAGGAAGAATTTGTGATGTGCCTTTTCAGGCAACAAGCTATCTCCTTTCCTTCCTATCAGGGAGCCCCACCGGAATGCAAAGAAAGAGAAGAAATTCACAATTTAATATGCTCTTTACTTCTTTTCACACTGATTCCAAGCAAAGACTCATGGGCCTGGTCCTTGATTCCCACACTTCAGACATCCACAAAGGCTGTGAAAAGACAAGGATGCTCTTAAACTGTCTTCCCCCTTCTACTGGATATGCACTTCTGAGATGAACAGTTTATCTTCTGGGAAAAAAATCCAAAGCTGGTTTAGCAGTGAATATTCTCATGATTTATAGGATCAGATGGAAGCAAAGTTATGCATGTATGTATGTTCCTTGCACGTGTAAGTAATCTTACAGATAACAGATGAACTGTTATCTGTAAGAGTCTATGATAATAATTTAAATAGATGTTGACAACAGCACAAGCTTCCTAAACCAGAGTAAAATTTGAAACGCAACTTTCGTCTGAGAATATTGAGAAAATACAACTGAGAAGGAGATTCTGCAAGGCTAGATATTTGGTGCCACTGTTCAAAAACCGTGTGCAAAGTAAATGTAAAGGCAAGGGTGGCAGAATCAGCTTGCTGCTCAGTCTTGTATTTCCCTTTTCTTTCATCTTAAATATGTTGCCTAGATATCAGTAGCAGGTACCTCAATAATTCACCTATGGCAGCCTCGCAAATAGCCCTGTGCCGGGAGCTGCTACACTTCCATCAGAGTTCATCTTCTGGAGTAAGGGAAAGGATCATTACATCATATGAGATTTTAAGACTATTTGTGGTAACTCAGTTTGCTCATTGCTATCCACAGAGCTATCAAAAATTTAGAGATTTGGAAGATTTGGTGTAGAAGACTCTAAATGGTGTTATGGGAGGATTTTAAGGAGGATTCAGTGGATTCAAGTAATTTATGATTGCATCTGACCTTAATTGGGGTATCCCAAGGTCATGCATATAAAACACAAGGCGTCTTTCCACAGCTTGGGTTTTATAAAAAACTCCTTGTATAGTTCATGACAGTTTTAACTTTTCACAAGACACTCACAAATTAGAATCATCTTCCTTGTGGGGCTGCTAATGGAAATCCCCCCATACAGTTATTAGTCACTGTCTTACAATAGCTTCTTTTCTCTAAGTACTTTGATGTTGTACATAAGAGCCGTGGATCAATTACATTCATTTTTCCCATTACCGGGCAAATATTTGGACATTTTCTGTTGAGTTGATTCAAGGCAGAACTAAACCAAAGGAGTTGCATACTGTGCAGACATCTCTAACCTTCAGAAGCTGAAGGTTTTGTGACCTGGGAGAATTAATAGATGTTTATTCTAGCAGGATAAATGGAAAAAGACCATTTCTATTTTAGGGAGATAAATGAAAAGCAGGGAAGATGGGGTTTGTTATGACAAAATTGTTCACAAGTGGCATGCTGAAATGAGGAAAAGCAGTTATGTATTTATATTATAATCCTCACGGAATGTTTGTCAAGAGACACTGAAGTGGCAAAATGCATTAGTAATTGTTGTGTTTCCTCACATATCAAACCAAGTATTTCCACTAAAACTAGTCTGCTAAGGTTGTCTCCATTGCAAAGATTCAAAATACACCTATCTTCTGCAGTGAAAATCCAGAATTTTTTCATTAAGATGGGATTTCTTCCAACAAGGCGAACACATATAGCTATTTCTTCTTGCCTGTTTCAAACAATAGCTGTAAGTCTTCCACCACTGTGTCAGAAACACATTTTGAAAATATTTCACTTGCCAGGATTCTTCTGCAGAGCAGAGGGAAGGCGAGCCAGCTGGCATGCCCAGCAGTGGCAATCTCACATGCTTACCACGCTCAGGAATGTTATAAAGCAAGAGCAATCGGATGGCATTCTCCAAACATGGTGCTGCAGTTACTCCTCAGCTGGTACTGCTCTTCTAAACTTACTCAGGTTCGCTACGAACACTTCCAAGAATTTTGGCTCAAACAAGGGTTTCATTGAGAAGAGGCTAGTGCTGGATTTGGTCATCAATTTTTCATTAAATCTTTTTTCAGCAGACAAGACAGATTCCCTGAAACCACTTTTTCCATACTCCAGAAAGGAATTTCTGTGACTGTGGTATAGACAAACTCTCTGGTAGTTCAGCTGTATTACTGCTCTGGTACTGGGGATCAGACGTACGGAAAGACAGAACAGCAGCTTCTGTGGGCTTCACTCTTTTCCTTCAGAGATCGGCAACTGCCAGATGACAGGGGTGGTGAATCCTTAGCAGTAACTCCAAAAGAAGATTCCTCCCAAGGAAGACTGTGTGCTAGTATGTAAAGCAAAAAGACACTTCTTTTTGTCTAAATGTTCGGGAAATTCAGATGATTAAATTATTGTCAATATTACCTAAATAAGTAATGGATTTAGAGCCATTCAAAGAATGAACACATGAATGGATAGCAGATTTCATGTTCATTGCAAAAACATGCTTGTGATTTTTTTTCTGATGGAGGTTTAATATTTTTATTTAAGAATTTCTGAAGTAATTCGAGCTTCTTACTGAGTATTTCCATTTACTGAAAAGCTGGCATTCAGCCAGAAAACCTTCTTTGAAAAACAACAGGATTTCAACTAGTCTATAAATTATTTCATTAATGTTGTGTGTTTGGAATGGAAAATTAGTCCAGTTTGAAACCTGATAAAGAAAACAATTAGAGACTTGCAATTGTCTTCAGGTCCTTAAAATGCATTTGTGGGCCTTGGTACAAAATGATATCTGTCATTTCCAAGAGAATATCTTATGTCACAAATGTCAATGTGTTTAGACAGGAGAAGGTATAGCTTAACACTGTTATCTGCTGTGACTGTCAGGAAGGGCATAAATCACAGTTATCTGAAGGCCTGATGCTGTTCCATTTGTGTAAATTTGAGTCAGGAGAAATACCACCGTAATCAATGCACTGTACAGTTGTACAGATAGCAGGACAAGGGTGCCCCAAACACATTGTGTTTTACACATTTTATCTTTCTTTACCCATTTTCCTGGCTTCACCTCCTTTTCTTTATTCCTTAAAATGAAAGACTGCAAAGAGCTACAACTGGAAGCAGCCTTATCACAGGGAGCCACCCTCAAATCGATGTGTCCTTTATTAGACATTGTCTTGAAACTCCCTCCAGGACTTGAACTGAGGACAAGAGAAGTTGGTGCATTACTGCATTAAGCCTATTGAGATTTTTAGCTTAAAATACATTGTTTAATTTTCATTAAACATGGATTTGCAGCATATGAAATTTCAAAAAATAGGATGAAATTTACTGTCTCTTTCCATTTATGGCTCAAGCACTTTGTTGGAAGCATCTTCATTCATCACAATGTCATCTCGTGATTATTATTTCGACTGCTGGGTAGAGGCATTTGAGTTAAAAGTGAAAGTACCAATTGTGCGAACTATAATTATATGTTTGCAGTATACTGAAGAAAATGGATGTGGTCTGGGACTTAAGTTAAAAGCACAAGTTCTGTGGGGTGCTGAGAACATCCTTCCAGATGCTGTGCAACCTCAGTTCCCATCCAGGGTGACAGAAAGCTAACGTGCCTCATCTTTTTCAGGGTCAGACCACTGACGATTAAACAATTCTAGCAAATATGGTCTCATTCTTATTTGTCTGGGACATTATGAAACACAACATGAAGGAAGTTTAGATGTGGTAGCAGAATACAAAGCACTAACATACCCAGCGTAGTGCTCGAAATGTGTTCCTTTATAATCCTATATTTCCCAGACAAACACTTGTAAACATTGAAGTAAAACAAAACACATTTCCTCTTTATGAAAGAAATGCCTTAAAAGCCACAGGATTAACGCCAGGGAAGGACAATCCCCTGAAGGTCCTAAATCTCCTTTCCAAAGCTTCGGCTGAGCTAACTGTCTTCAAGCTGAAATTTTTGATAAGAGAACACAGAAACCATTTTTTTAAAGACATATCACAGTCAAATCTGCCCTGAATATATTCTGAAGTGATACCTCATAATTTGAATACTCTTACTGATTACAGAGGATGTTCCAATGGTAGGGGTGGGAAACGGAACTCAGACATCCTGGATTTGGTTTCTGGCTTGGCTACAGGTTTTCCTGCATACGTGGGATCAAATTACTTTATCTGTCCTGTGTCACAGTCTCATGGCTAAAGAAAATAAATCACATTCTTCATTCTTCATGTCACAAGCAACACAGCTGAGAGAACTTACCTGCCATTCCTGTCCCCAGCCAAAAGCAAAGACAGAGCTAAATATGTGCTGAGGCAATAAAAGTTGGTAAAACTATTTACACAGTACAGCAAAAAGCATTGTGGAAAAATTCACTGTGGTGAGTTGTTTTGTTTGTTGAATCACATTATTTTTGAAGATAGACAGAAAATGATGAAATTATTTAACAGATTTTTATTCAATAGTTGCAAAATTTCCTCCTTTAGGCATCTCTCTCATGCTTCTCCTGCCCAGGCCGTGCCTAGTTGTCCAGTCAGAAGAGGAAAACAATCACACAAGTGAGCATCCCTAGAAATGAGGAGAATTATATAGACAAAAAACGCCTCATTCATGCGGGGAAGGCGTAAGAAATATAACACAGGCCCAGACCAGTGTCTCTGACATCGTTTTACCTCTGACAGCAGGTTCAATTAAGGTAGGGCTCATCCCACACCCTTCTTCCCAGTGTCTGCTCTTCAGCTGTTCGCTAATTCCCACCTGCCAACATCTAGCAACTTAAGTACTTTCTGAGCCAGAGGCAGCATGTAAACCACCACTTATTAAACCCAACAAGGCATCTGGTCTCTGTGCATTTGTCTAATCCATTAATTCCAGGGGAAAAAATCTTCACCTGTTTGTCCTTCACAGCATCCATCCCATCCCACAGCAAGGAGTTCCACAACTTAATGATATGCTGAACAAAAAAAATAACTTCTTTTTATATATTTTCCTGTTGTCTAAGAAGACGATCCTTAGTTCCCATACTGTTGCAAAAGTTTTGTATCTTCATGATTTTAGATACTTTCACCATGCTACCCTTTTGGTCATCACTTTTGCAAGTGGAAAGGCATTGTCTTTTTAGACTCTTCGATAGAAAACTCCTCTGATTATTCTTGTTCCCATTATCTATACCTTTCCTGTTATCCTGACACTGCTGCCGATTTGATCAATCATGAAGATGATTGCTAGACTGACAATTTCATATCTGAATTCTTCCAAAGCTCCTGTGTGAATACCATCTATTGTTATTGATTTGCTGTGGTACTGATTTTTCCTAAAATCTCTTGACACTCTAATCTGGGAGTTTGCACAGACTCATTCTGTGTAAAGAATGACCCCAGTGTGAAAGAATCCCACCTCATTTACATCAGGAACCAGTGCAAATAATTCATTTAGCTGTTGCATAATGTCTTTATCTTCCTTTGCTGCTGCTTCTCATCCTGCTAACCGTGCAACTGTGCTGCTTCTGCTGTGTATACAAAAGGCTTTACTGTTAGCTCTCATTACTTCTGCAAGTTGCTTCCACTAATATTTTTGGCTCGCTTTGCTGTGGTTTAACATTTATTTTGCTGGGGATTATACTCTTCCTCTGTTTTCTTTCTTTGGACACAGCTTCCATACTTTAGAAGAAGTCTTTTCACTTTGAAGGGTGTCTGTTACACTGCTGCTTAACTACGCCAGCTGCTTCTGGCTGCGGCTCGTTCAGACTCCGTTTTTATCAATGTTATTGATGACTGGCATACATTTGTTCTTTTAAAAGTATGCATGCTACTTGCAAATATTTCACTCTTTTCACTGCTATTTCCAATTCTCCCTTAAAGAGCTTCCTTGTTTTTATGTAATTCCCCAACTATTTTTCAGAAGTATTTTTCAGAAGACTTTTACGTTACTAACGAACCCAAAAGTCTCTGAATTGCTTTTTAAATATTCGCTAAGCATAGAAATCAGACAACAAAACACAATAATGAAAGATGTTAAGGAAAATTGTCACAAAAATCTTCTCCTTCTGATTCACGCACTAACTCGAAGATTAATGTTCCATCAGTGTTTGTTCCATAAATCTGCATGGATCTACATTAACATCACCCATAGCATCATCGGGGCTCAGGGGGGCTGGGGGGTGCAAATATAGAGCCTAGCATTATATATTCATGTACCAGGGAGATGAGCATGTGGTAAGAACTCAAAGAGAGTATTTTTGGTTGTTCCTGAAAGTACATTAACTTAGATTTCTACTATATTAAATCCTAGTAAACAATTTGTGATCAAGGTACCGTACTGAATTCTTTGTCCTCTACAAAAGGTTTTAAAATTATCTTTGTGAAAAACTCAAAGCATAATTAGATTCTGATGCCTGGTGAAATGAAAACATCAGTTTGGTTGCTTATATTTCACCTTTCGTGCAAGACGCAGTGTGGTAAGCCTCCTGCAGCAAACCTGTGTGTGAAGACTGCAAATGAAGCCACAATAGGTTCCAACTGCAGCTTCAGCCTTTGTCAGAGTCTTAGGAAAACTTCACAGAGTTTTTGTGCTATCATCTCTCTTAGCAAGTTATGTGTAGATCTTCTTAAAGTAATACATGGAAATACAACACAATGTAAATGCAAGGGGCACATATTATCAATGCAGCTACAGAAAAGAAGAATGCAATACAAAGAGTGTCGTATTTGCATAAAACTTGGGACTTGACTGCTGTGTCATTAAGTATCACTTGATCCTTTTGCAGGAATATGACCATGCTTGTGCCATGCCAAATTTCTTTTCTTTAACATCAGTAAATGTAAATAAGTATTTATGAAGCTACTTCACTGTATTTCTATCTGCTTTAAATAACAAGTGAATCTTTATTTCTTTTTAGTAGTCACATTACATGTCTTTCACAAACAGGAGAATTTATGTAGATAACATACTACATATATACTATATGTATATGCATGTGTATACAAATACATGTTTAAGATTGCTTATGCATATCTGTTCTGATTGCATGATGGTGCAAAATAGATGTTTTTTTTTCCCCAAGAGAGTAGGATGACTCTGTTCCTGCCAGTGGGAAAGAAGAGCTGAATTAGTTCTTTATTTTCCAATATGAGATTTGAATCATGTACGAAAGCCAGTAATTTTTTAAAAATGGAAGAAATAAGATGTGAAGCCTGGAAAAACACATGTCATTCTAAATGGCAAATAAGAATGCATTCTTGTTCAAGAAAAATATCTGTTCAGGAATTTTCCAGTCTGATGTCATTTTTTTTGTACAAAAGCTTGAGTAGATTATAAGAATAACCCTGAATTAAATGTCACAACTCAAATAATTTATGACAAACCTCATCAGCTTATAAATTTAAATTAAATTCTTTGTTTAATTACAACATTGCTTAGAAGAGGAAAAGACATGTACAAAGGAGACTTCTATCAGAGATTTTGTAATGGGCCTAGTTCTGAACTCAACGAAGGAAAGTGCGTAGCCCAGAGCAGTTGACCTAGAAATCACTGCTCTGAAACGATCTGAGGAAAGCTGACATTATCCTTCCGTGTTTGTCAGAGATACTAGGGTTCGGGGTGATCAAAATTGCTTTAACACATTCAATCTATTTCTGGTTTTGTTTCTCACACTAGTATTGAACCAACTCTTTCTTACTATAGAATGAGTCAAAAGCAATGATACAGCAAAGACAGACAGACCTGTATGTTTAGCCAGCGCCACGCTTTGTCATTTTATCATACAAACTATGTCAGCTTGCGGCAACGTGAGTAATCTAAGCTTCAAATATTATCATCCTGCAGATAAATCAATGAACACAGACAGAAACGAGCTAAGTCTATTTTAGACAGCCTAATGATGAGTAGTTTTTTCTAACAGCTTGTCAGACTTCAACCTGTCAAGCCTGAAGATTTAGGGACACCGATTCACTGGAGATTTCCTGATTGCATTCCTGCTGGGCTATCTACAAATCACAATAGGAGACTCCTAGGAAAAGGGGAGAAAATGGATCGCCTTCAGGCCTTTATGAGGCACAGGTTATTGTCATGCCTCAACTAAATCCTAATTACTCTGATTAACAATGCAAGCCTGTCACCGCTCATGCATAATAGTGAAAAAGTTTGCAGTAATGACTATGAAATTCTGCCACTTCTGCCCGGGCCTCCACACGTGCCTTACTGGGGCTTTGTCTGCCCTGCGTGCCATTCACCCAGCTGCTGTTTCCAAAATAACGTTGCCAGGGTGAGCCCTATTTGCAATTCAGACCGGACCTGAACATACTCAGTGGGATCAACTGCCTCACAGGATGGCCTGCAAGATTTAAAACATATCGAGAAGTTACTGGCTCTGTATGTCGAATTTCTCGCTTTTTCGTTCTATTATCTTTCCTCTTAAAATCAAAGGTTTCTGGTAGATTACTACCCCAATTTAATTACATCTTTCTCTGTGTATGTGTATATATATTTTAGCATGTTAGCTGTCTCAGAGCTTTGTTACTGCTTAGCTGTTAAATATCTCCAAGGTATAATGAAAATAATATTTCAGACAGGTGTCTCCAACAGCACGTACACATCTACTTAGCAGGAAATGTCCAACGGTTTAGCAAGAGGTATGGCACTGCTTTCGTTTAAGAAAAAAAAAAAAGGAAAAGTTTTTAAAGTAGCAAGAAGACTTTATTTCTGGGACAAAAATGCATTTTGAGATGCACATTCTAGAGCAGTATATTGCAGTCATCTATACCGCTTTGCTAACACCCCAGAACACTTGCCCTTTCATCTTGTATTAACTCTGTGGTCTGATCCTGCCATCACTACAACTGCAAAATTTTCTGACAAAGTCCTGGTACTGCTGGAATTACCAGCAAACGTCCCATTAGCATCGATGGCTGGGTGCAGTGCCAGGGGGGCAGGGGCCTGGTGTCCAGAGGACACGGGGAGGATGCGGCAGAGGCGAGGGACAAAAGGTGGTGTCCTGCCCCAAAACTCAGCGGTGGCCGGAGTGTGGGACCAGCCCCAGGAACTCGGTTTGGATGTGCACAGTTGCTGTTACTGGAGCAAGGTGGAAACCTGTTCCTTCCTCTGTGACCATTTAGCCCTGGCTCCTGCTAACTGCCAGTGCTCAGCACCATGCAGGATCAGCCCATGATGGCTCCACACCAGTGCAACGCGCTTCTTATCCCCACCTCTGCCACCGATATGCATTAAACAGAAAGTGTTGGAGTGCTCAGCAATGAAGCCTATAAAACTAAATCCGCAGTTATGCTCCAGTAGGAAAAAAAAAGTAATAATTAAAACTCTTACATTTCTCTTTTCTTATTTTAAAGGACTTATCCTGGGAGCTGCTGGATGCTTTTTTGCCACATCCTTTCGCTGAGGGCACACGACTCTGAAAGAGGTTTTGTCCTGGAAGAGCAGAAAATACTGCCACTTCTTTTGTGCATACGTGCAGAGTCTTTCATTCTGCCTCTCAGTCAGTGCCTTTCTTGGGCCTCTCGGGTTTGGAATTTATCAGGTGACCAATTGAGAAGGAAGCGATGTTTGATTCGCCTTGTTTAAAACAAAATTTTAAATTAAAACATAAGACAAAAATATAGTAATGATCCGCTTTGAAAATACAAAGCTTTTTGCCTGTCGGAAAGGGCATGCTGGTTTCATTAAACTTTCTCTGGCCAGCAGCCTTCGGCCCCTTCCCGGTGTGCTTGAAGCCCACGGTGCTCGGTGCCTGGATGCCGTGCGGGGCTGCCTGCCCGGCCGGCCGGCAGCTGAAGCCACTGACCGGCGGGAAGGCCGGCACCCGCACAGACTGTCCCTTTTTGCCAGGTATTCGGAAATGTTGATGTTTCGTTCCAGTGCAGAACAAAATGAAATGTTGACAACCTGGAATTTCCCACAAAACAAACGTTTCCTTTTCCGGCCAGCTCTTACATACACACACACACACATTTGCAGAATTATTAACTGCTATGTAATGACACCGGACTGTATGCCCGCTTCCACTGTGTGGTATGGAGGGAATCCAGCCCTCAAGAATCCTGTGTTAGAGCAGCCACCGGAGAGCCACGGAGCCTGGCAGAGTCCTTTTTCACGGAGCAATCCGGAGCTTTGTGCAGTGTCAGGACATGAAGCGTCTGCTGCAGAGGAAGGCAAGCGCTCCCATGTCTGAGGAGCCTACAGAGAGCGAATCGACACAGTGCAGTCTGTTATTTACAGAGCAAACTATAAGCAAGGCATCACTATTTGGATCGGCAGTGACTCTTTCTCCATTCCCTGTGAGTCCTTGGGGTTTTTTTTCCCCCTTTTTTTTTTTCCCCTTTTTTTTTTTTTTCACATGAGCCGTTGCAAAGTGCCAAAAGCTATCAGAAAGTCTGCATTGCATCAGGCAAGCTAAGTGTACTGACCCTCTGAGCTAGCCCACAGGGAAGAACAACAGGAGGGAGATTGCAGAGGAAGATAGGTCTACTTAAGTAGCAATTCATTGTGAACCACTTTTCTAAGCTGTTGATAGAAGCATTAAGTGTGAGAGAGGAAGGGGACTTATCTTCTTGCCCAAGCAGAACCCTAATGACTCCATAATGACTGTTAAATAATGTTGCCAATAATCTCCGTTTAATTATACAGCTGTAGTATGTCCTGAAAAGGAAAGAAAACACAAAAGGCATCTGCAGTCTTAACATACCCGGTAGTCCCTTAGCCTAGTTCTGTAAAACGCATGTGGATATGTAGCATGAATTACTGTCTGGAAGATAATTCACTTCCCATCCTTCATCTCATCTGAAACGTTTACTCACATGAAATAAATTTGTTCAGCTCTTGACGCAGCCATCAATAAACTCTGTGTCCGATGTAGCTTGTGAGCATCCAGGTAGGCTCTCCTCAAGATAGAAATATATGTGGTTTCACAAATTTACTTTGCAAGGCTCTACAGCAGTGTTTTATCTTTGACCACAGGGGACTACAAAAGCAGGGTGTTTAATGAACACAGCACTGCTTCTTGTGAAAGTTTGAGGAATCTTTTTCAGACAGATGCCTATTGTAAGAGCTGGTGACTTACACAATGGCCTTTTTAAAAGCCTGAAAATATGAATTCCCTCTTTATCATTATTAATTTTTTTACAGATGCCAAAAGTCTGAAAAAAGGCCGATCTGAAATAACAGCTTAATAGTACACTATGCGTGCAATGGGCTAAGGACAGTATTTTACTTAAGCACAAAAATCTATCTTTGGCTTAATATTCCAAGGCTTTCCTAATGCTCATTTCACTAAAATAATTCTTCAGGCACAGCCCGGATTCTGGCCAATACAAACACTGGTTTCGTCTGGAATATTCAGCAAGCTAATTGATAAAAAACATGGCATAATAGGTGAAGGGTCTGTCATTGGACTTCCACCACCAGCTCAGAAGACTTACTGTTATAAATAATACAAATTAGGGATACACAAAGAATCAGATTTCCACTTACTGTGTGGAGATAGACCCACATTCTGAATTTTGGAATTAAATTATAACATGCAAGCCAGCGAAGCAGGAATGAAGAGCACCTCCAGAACTGTATTTTGATGAAAACATAGTGTGATTTCAACCAACAGCTAGTGCATGTTTAATTTTAGCCATGTGTGTTAAATATGCTGCCTTTAAAACTCCAGCTAATGAACTTTGATGGTTGCCCTTTTTGGTAAATTTGCAGACCATTGCCTGTCCTACCCCTCATTTACACGTATAGAGCAGAAGAAGTGTAGGTGTGAAAATTCACAAACCAGATTACCACCTTGAATTAGAAGGGGATTATATTATTAAGGGAAGGAGGGATTATGCTAAGTAACAGTCAAAAAACTACCCTGTGTTAGCATCTGATAAACCTCATGGTAAACATTGATTCCAAAATGAGGGGGAGATGCAGAAGATCAGTTCAAGGAGCAGAACTGTCTGCGTGGAAAGCCACGTTTCCTCTGCTTCCAGGGCCAAAGCTCATCGCCAGCACTCTCAGAATGGTGTAAAGACAGCGCCAGGCTCTGCACCTGGTTATAATACAGGACTAATAGCTTTACAGAAGCACTAATAAAGGAGGTTCAGCCACATCTACTCATCCCATGGCAAGTATGAGAGAAATCCGAGGGAGGGCAGGTCACAGCTGATGGCAAGCTCATGCAGCATGGAGCCAGCCTCCCTGGTTCTCTGAGTGAGGTCCCCTGGAAGAGGGCAGGCAGGGAGGGGGCAGGTGGCAGGCTCCTTCCCAGCACCCAGCAGCTTCCTTTCGTTCCCTGTGCAATGGAGACAGAGAAGAAAAACAAAACCGAGCAGACGCAGCTGCCAAGAGAAGAAGCAGAGTTCGGTGTAGAATACAAGTCCCAGAAGGCGGTGGGAAATGAAGAAAGGCTCTGTATTCCTCCAGTGGAAAATATTAGAGCATGTACACAGTCTGAAATGCCCTTATTAGACAAGCAGCAGCCATTTCTCTTTTCCTAACCTCATTTTTTTCCATTAAAAAATAAAATAAAATTGGCCAGTTGATGCGATTCAGCTCCTGAACTGGCTTTTCTAGAGGTAACGCTTCCTGTCTGGGGTGCTGTTTCTGGCTGGCTGGATTTCCTGGCTGAGATTTTCAAAGTCACCTAGGGAACCTGCGTGTTCACACATATACCATGAATTTAAGCAGAAACTGTCATATGAACCCCATGAGCAGATGTGAAATATTCTTTTTTATCCCTCTCTTTTCACGTACTCTTTATTTGCTGCATCTTTTATCGGTCTCTTTGCTGTTTTATTCTTTCTTCTCACAGTTTCTCTTTCCACTAAGATGCCTCACCTTTCACTCCCCATTGATTTTCTCTCCCTGCTTTTCTCCAATAGCTACCAACTTCTGTGTCTTTGACTTTCCTTTGTCTCCAGATGCTCTCTCCCTATTGTCAGTCCTTTGTATTATCAGTCTGCCTTGTCTGGCTGGTTGCCCCATATATAAAAGCTGGACCAGCTCTCCTGTTCCCAATACGACCTACAAAATGGGAACTCATTGCAATGATCCCTTCCCAGCAGTGAAGCTGTATAGATCATCCAAGCTCCACTCAAGAACATCAACATAACCGCAGAAACCCCCTCTGCAATATTCTGTGGGATGGTGAGGAAGGGAGAGAGACAGACTGGGTAAAGAGCAATTGGCATACATCTGCTTTTTTTAGTTACAAATCACTATCTCTACAACGTTCAAATGGCTTTGAACATAGACCCATGAACCAGGTTGTCCCACAACGTCACACATTTCCACTGGCATCTCTAGTGTGCTGCAAAGGCAAACTCATGTCTGTGCTTTAGAGGTTCAGACACCTACCTGACTGTGAATTCCCAGGAGTGCTCTGTATGCATCTCTACGTATGCAAATGTTGACATTTGTGCCCACTGTGTACCACTGATTTAGAGCTTTCTCTCCTGTATCCAGATTGTTTGCATGGTAAAATGGGAGGGTACAACCAGCCCTTGTGCCAGCTAGGCTTCAACTATTCTCAGGAATGCATCTGTGTCTAATATTGCTCCTAGTCTGGAACACAAGAATATTAAACATAATGAAAATCAGGTAGCTGAACTCACTTTTGCTTCATTATTCAGAAGAAAACCATGCACTGATATTGAGCCATGCAGCATGTCTTTACGCATTTGGCTCTATAGGCACAAAACCCCATCACTAAATAAAAAATTTTATAAAAAATGGTAATCAGATTAATTTTTTTATTAAAAAAGAGACAATTAATGTGTTTTACTGTATATCCAAAAGAATCAGTATTTTAATTCTACATTTTAGCCTACCACTCAAACCACTGCATAACTTCTTACTTTAAAATATTTCGGTCCTTTGAGGTCAGGGCTTCTTTTTGCAGTACATAGTTACAAAAAGCTGTTAGGGTCTGCCAATTCTACAGTACAAAATTTATAGCAATGGGTCAAAAGACAGTTCCTAGAGGAATTCAGCAGCCCTTTGTAGTAAATCAGCAGTCATGCCTTTGATAAATGTCTCCCGAGTCCAGCAGTAACTGTTCCTCAGCGCTGAAAGGTAAGACAGTGGAGTTGTACGAGGCATGTAGTTTAGTGAAAGTCACACAGCAACAAGGAACTGGCAAATAATTTCTGAGGAATTTATGGTTAACACAGTGCTCATGAACACTGAACTTAACAGCTCTAGAAAACAAGATGGAAGCCTACCTGGGCGCACGAATTCAGGTGCACTGCTCAGGTATAAAATATGCAGCACCGTGGAGGATAATAAGAAAATTGCTTTAACCCAGTTGAGGGATATAAAACTTTTTGAGGCAGAAGAAACCGTCTCCAGACCTTCCTATTTTGATGGCATCACAAACTTCTGCATTCAGCCTGTTACTTGATAATTCTGTCAAAACACAGACCCTACAAGCAAAGCGCAGGAGTTCCTCCAGGCTCCATTTTAATGCTCCAGGGGCTGGTCCTGCAGCTGCAACCGATACAAGCAACCTCCACTTATAGAACCACAAAGCTCTTTTTGCCATCATAGTCTGATCTGCTCTACTTATCAGCTGTACTCAAGCCAATGAGAATATTTTTCACAGCCGTAAGCAAGCCCATGAAGAGATGCTCCGGACTGAAGAGGCACAGAAGGGCCACTGGCTGGTTTGGGAGGATGAGGGTGAGCTTTCTAGGTCAGTTTTCACCCAGCAGCAGCAGTGCTCCCCTGGGAGGCATCATAGCAGCCCGGCATTTCAACACCATGAGAGAATAGGCAGCGTTGGAAGCCACGACAGCCTGTTTGCAGCCTGTCAGTCCCTCATCATTTTATCCTCAGAGAGGGCGAGAGCCGATTAAGTCACACACATCCACAGGAGGTCAGGACTCTGGTACACTCGGTCCTTGGGCAGGGTAAGGTTTTGAACAGCCGGAGTACTTTGTCGCTGCAGTGGTTCACAAGTTTCTACCACTAGAATAGTGTAGTGGAGGATGCCGGTGGCTGCAGCAGAAGGAAAATGAATAGGTCGTATAATTCCTCTGGCTGAGATTTATGGGTCCATCTCATCAAGACTAAGTCAGTGGTGTAGACTCAAATGAAATCTAGGTGTGAGGAGCAGCTTAATTTGACAGCAAGAAAATTTGTCCCATGCTGGCAAACAAATCTCTTTACTTTTTCTATTAAAAAAAAAATCAGTCTAGTTAAAAATCTGGACTAACTCCCATCCAAGTCACCAGAAAATTCAGTTCGGTTAAAAAAGGGATTAACTCCATTCCAAGACATCAGATCATCATCCAGGTACTGGAACCATGCTAGGAAAAATATTATTTCATATTCTTTTCTTCCCAACTCAGTATCTGGCCTCTTTCCACCAGGAGAGGGAAGGCCTCCCTCTGAGAGGAGAGGCACGAAGCTCTGAGTGACTTTTTTGCACTTTTTTGAGGGTTGCTTGTTATAATTCCCTTTTTGGTTACATTTCATGTATATTATCTCAGGAGTAAATGCCCATCTAGACTGGTTCATTAAGGATTTTCTGAAAATGCCCTGGGGCTTCTGGTAATAGTCTTCTGTACCTCCCAACAAGGGAGATGTGCCTTTACAATAGAAAACAGAGCACACGACTATTTCTGAAACTATTTCATTAGCTATGTCCTTATAGCTGAGCTAAAATTACTCACATACAAGCACTGGATTGTGGACAAAAGCAACTGTATTCAGGGTTAGGCATTTACACAGGGAAGTTCCTCCAGAATAATAAATTATACCAGAAGATATATAGAGGAATCATTACTTCTGGAGCAGCAACATTTAAAAGTTCTCTCTGTGGATTCACACTTAATACACACAATACAGGAGGAAGCTATTTTGTGGTCCAGAGAAGGAGAATTTTTAAAACACAATAAAGTGCAGGACTAACAAACCACTGCGGTCTGCAGTGTCTCTTGTATCTTTGCTTCTACCATATATTACGAAATATATTAAAATAAAACTTAATGCACAGGGACCAATGAATAAAGACATAAAATGTATCATTATGTCATATTCTAAGGCAATTTTAAAGTTCTTTTTGTTGATGTAAAATAATGTAGGCTACCTAGGACTATAACTAGACTATGTGGCTAGATGTAATACAGATCAACCTAAGGTTTATGGGGAAGAGACCTCATGGCCTCTACTTTGCTGATGCTTGCGAGAAAGACCTGGTTATTAGTGTAATTCTGGATTCCTGCTCTGACAAGGACACTCAAGTCTGCTGTTGTAGTGCATTCTAGACTACTAATTCCCACGCTCACACACCAAATTCCTATAAAAGCCTAGTAGCTCTGCTCTGTGTAGATCTCAGATGAAATGCTGAAGACCAGCATTTCCCCTCCCTCCCATCTCTACCCGATTTACAGCAACATCCACGGCCTGCACCATATTATTTTGCCCCAAGGGCCTCCAGCACACCCAGTCAGCTACGCTCAATGGAGTGGAGAAATCAGACTAGGTTCCTTCAAAAAATCCTTGCTTATTGCCTGAGTGAAGTTTCCTTGAGTACAGTAGTTCTTACTATCCTCCTTACACATCTGCACAGAGATATTGAACAATTTAACCCCAAATAGGAAAGATGAAACAGAGTATTTATTTCAACTTCTACAAAGCATAAACTAGTAAGGACTCAGTGTGGTGGCACCATAAACCAGGAGGTCTAACTCAGAGCAATACAGCCTGCTTAGTGAAAATTCACTGCAGTCTAGTGTTACTTGTTACTAAATCTTCTCTGTCAAGCAGTTACTTCTACTTGCCAGGCTCCTAATACACCTCCATACTAGTACCTAGGTCCCCATCAAAACCAAAAATTCTTTAAAAACCTAACCTAAACCATCAGCAAGTACATCTTTATAGATGTCCCAGCAAGACAGCTGCGCCTCTCTGCTTAATCCAGCTGATGAAAACTCCATGAGACAGTGTTCCCAATCAAAGATACTTGGCTGTGGATACGTTTCCAGAAAGCAAATTAATCCAGACTTTGAGCACCTTCAGAGACTTTTTGGTTAACATTTTATCAGGAACAAAAAAGTAAAAGACGCCACAGAACAAATATGCACAAGGTACACCACTATATAAACAGGGAACTAAGAACAAAAGTTTCACAAAGACCTTTATGAACCTTACAATGCCTACCTGATTAACCTCTTTTATACTCTGACATTGTTGTGTGTGGGGATACTAAAAAATCAAACTCTCAAGTAGATTAGGTGTGTAGTTCAGTATCTTTGGGGAGGAATGGTAAAATGTATGTCACAGCAGGTTCTGCCCATGTTTATGCTTATAACATCTTATTTATGCCTGTGGCCAGGTACATAGGCAGGTAACAAAATTACATAAAGCTGATCTCAGACAGTGTGAAAACACAGATAGGCAAATGGGGGATATAAGATCAATGGGTCCTTGAAATCCACACTTTCAGAAGATTGTTTCTGGTGCTCCCATTCCTCCCTTCTTGCCCCTCACTCCCTCCCCTTCTAATATCCGTGGCTTTGCAACCACATTTGTCTCCCTTTTAACATACCTTTTTTCTCCTCTGCTGCCGTGTGAAAGACTCCCACAAACCACAAGATAAACTAATTTAGGGCCCGGCTTTCTGGAGTGCTGAGTTCCCACTTAGTTCTCAAAATACCTGCCAGGTTTTCAGTAGTTTGGGTTGTTGGGTATTGAACATTTTTCCTAAATCTAACATTTATTTACATGTTTAACTGGGATATGAGGTCTTTCAAGATTTTGGTTGTAGTCTGAGATCTTGCAATCCCTTGACTAAAACTGATGATGCAAAACAATTAGGAAAAACAACAACATGCAAATTACTAATAAGGCAATACCCTATCTTGTGCAGACATAAACTCTTTTTTTGCTCTTCTGGAGTCTCTTACGTTCATAACTGTTGTGGTTTTGCCTCAATTTGTAACAAAAGAACCACGCAGTTAGTCTCTCACTCCTTCCCCCTCCCCGGTGGGATGGGGAGGAGAATCAGCAGGAAAAAGGCAAAAACTCATGGATTGGGATGAGAACAGTTTAACAGAATGGCAAAGGGAGAAGAAAACAACAATCAATAATACTGATAAAAAGCATATACGACATGCAGTGTTCTCACCATCCAACGCTCAGCTTGCTCCTGAGTAGCAAAAGCCCCTCCTTCAGCCAGCTCCCCACTTAAATACTGAGCATGGCATCACATGGTGTAGAATATCCCATTTGACTGGTTGTTCGGGTCAGCCCAACCAGCTTCTTGTGAAAATTAACTCTATCCCAGCTGAACCCAGGACAACAACCTACCTTTATGTTATTTACAACAGAAACAGACCAGAACGAACTACAGAAATAAGTCAGAGGGCACCAGGCAGAGAAGTGGTTATTGACTATCTTGCTAGCAGCTCTACATTTTTGAATGAACTGCATTTTGGTATAATGGTTTTGCTGCAATAGATTGTCTCCACTTCTTTCTAAGTGTCTCTAGAATATTTTTTTACGCAGAATGCTGAGGAAGGAGGAGATAGCTTTCTGTAGCATTGCCTTTCGAATTGATGTATGTCATGACAGCCATTCGCTTAGAAACATCTCAAGTGTCCCAAAATCATGAGATTTTAAAAATGCTTAGTCACCATTGACTTCTTACTATTTGTCTCCTGCCTTTGAAGTCCATTTGAGGTCACAGTATCAAGTGCTTGTCCACTTGTCGGGCTAGAAATGCAGCCTTACAAAAAAGAAGTCTGGGATTCCCAGATGATCACTTGAGTACAGGAAGTGAGGATTTACTTGTGAGACTTAGAACAAAATCCTGAGAGCTGGCAACATTAACTGTGTGATTGTTACTGCAATTAATGAGAGTTTCAGGAACACTCGTAGGAGATAATAGTTCCTCTGTGTGCAAAATATTTTTTCCCATAAAACTACTATAGAGCTTAGCTTTGTGTGTGGCTGCCAACATGAACTAGTCAAGAACAATTCATGTCTAACGATCCTTATTTCCCACTGTAGTAAGGCAAGAGGTTTTGTGGGCAGAAGAGCAGCGTAAGATTCTAGATCTCAGCTTCAGAAAGTTTTTTAATGTTGTCCCAGGTGACAGTACCGTAAGCAAATTAAGGAAACAAAATAGCAATTGGTCCAAGACAGATGTCTATATGATTCAAAACTACTATATAGAATTTGCTGAAAAAACATACTTAAAAAGAAATGAGCAATGGCTCATTGTCAGACTACAAGGCTGTATAATGTGGCATTTCCTAGACATTTTGCAGTTTAGTATGCTCACTAATAAAACTGCTTCTTACATTTTCAAGAAATGGGAAAGCTTAGAGGGGCTGCAGGCACACTGAAGAAGAACACCAGGCTTCAGAATAACAGAGGAAGCGGTCAAATTGTCTGAAAACATACCAGTAGGATGCAATCCTAAAAAAAAAAAAAGGCAGTAGGATGCAATTTAATACTTGTAATGGCAGGGTTTGAAACAGTCAGGAATAAACATTTGCACAAATTCAGAAGAGGTAATGATCACTTCTGCAGAAAAAGTTTTTGGGATAATAGTGGCTTGCTAACTAGATATGAAACCATGCAGCTGGAAATTTGAATAAAAGGGGGGCAGTGGGGAGGCAAACCATCATATTGCATTGTATAAACGTTTTTCCTGGAAACAAGTAATAATCCTTCTTCTCCAACTAGTGCTGCCAAAACTGTAAGTGAAGTTCTGTTCCAAATTTTTGGCACTGGATATCAAGGAAGAGATAAATCCATAGAAAGACAGAACTGAAGAGAAATTGTAATAATCTTCAAATATCTACAAGGTAGCACAAGAAAGAACAGTCTCAGAATGACCAGGACAGAACAAAGTAATGACTCTAAGTAACAACAGTGTAGGTTTAGTTAGTCTTTAGCTTTAGGACAATTACCAATAAAGACAAAAAACTTATAAAAAAGTGGTAATTCGACAACCTAAAGAAAGAAATTATGTAATTAACTATGAAATAAAATAAACCTATTTTGTAGTGTACCATTCCTGGTGAACATCAATCAAAAAGATATGTTTGTGTCACATCACTTGCAAACTACTTCAGGAAGCTACATGTAGTGCTGTTAAAGAAAGTTTGCAACTAAAAAGTGGTGCAGAGGTACAAGTTATGGAGTAGGTGTATTTTAGTACTTGTTAATAATGTTAATAACAGCTCAGAGTACCTAGATAATTCTGTTTCCAACTATTTGTTTTCTGCTATTGCCTTAGGTTTTCTCTATTATGCATTGACTGATATTAGCTTAGTGGTTATTTGTGGAACTGGAATCAGAGACATAAATAATTAAACTGGTGTAAGCTAGTCCATAGGCAGAATTTAATCTGAGCTATCCTGTTAGATAATTTTATGTTCTTTGGCTTTTCTTCAATATCTCTTTAATACAAATGCCCCAAAAGATACCTTCGTGAAATTTCAGCCTGTCAGTCAGAGAGTCTGGAAAATTGAAAAGAAATTCAACAAAGACCAAATTAGTTTTTCGGAAAAGCTCTCACAGGTCAATCTGGATTTTATTCACCTTGTCTTAGATAACCAACAAAGAAACAAATGTTGAATAAATTAATGAATCAGATCTTTTATAGAAGTAAAAGGTACACAGCCCCCTTTCTCCATTTCGCATATCACCTTTAGGTATATGGTGGCTACAGTTTGAACTAAACACGTTGAGGAGCTGAACAGGTTGCAAAAGGTGGGCACCTCACTGAACTTGTTATTAGCATGCCCTGGTTCTGAGAAATCTAAAAATTTGACAAGGAAATTAAGAAGTTAATTAAATATGCTTATTGTAACAATAGCCAAAGGCAAAGAAGATGTACTGATGTTAGAAAATAACGTTTCATTTCTTTCCTGACCTGAAAGGTGATATGTGTTAGAACTAATGCCCCTTGGCACAAGAGTTTGCTGGAATGTACTGGTTTAGCATGGATCAGTGATCTTAAAGCTTTCCAAAGTGGGTGCAAATGTCAGTCCACTGAGTAATGAGCACCAGAGAGGATTGTTCCTCACAGGACCTGTCTAAATAAATACAAAACTACTAGCTGTCAGTCTGAAAATAGGGTCAAAGGCTATATATTTTCATCTGATTGCTTGTTTGCCAAGTATACAAAATAATACATAAAAAATAAGGAAATGAGGAAATACCAACTGGCATATGGCAGAGCTTTATGAGACTGATCAGTGTGTAGAACTGTTCCCGAACAGTCATGTGAAAGTTGAGAAAATTTCTTTCTTTCTTTCCCAGAAAGAAAACATTTTGTTTCTGCATTGTGGATATGCACTTTGTACCAGTATTTGAACTAAGAGCATTTTCAAATAAATATTTTGGGAGGATTTGAGAAGTGAATTCTGTGTAATTGAATGACTACTCATTTCTCATGAATAGCAGATTGCTCTATGATGAAATGGGTTTTTTTTTAATCTGGTGGTCTGCAGAGCCGTAGAAGTCCATGCACTACTTCTACTCTGTGGGTCTGTGAGAGGTAGCAAAGAAAGCAAGAAGAAATTGTCCACGGGCTTAAATGCAGAGTGCCATACCTTCACTAGATGAATGCTAGAGGACCAGAGATGAAAATATTTGAAAACCACTGAATTAAACAGTAAGCAAATAGTTTGCAAAAAATACAAAAGTTGAGATACATTTACCGAGAAGCCAGTCCAGCTCCTGCTGCCTTCAGTGAGAGCTTGGATGGCTCCCTGGTTCAAAGCCCATTGGAATCAGTGTGAGTCATTCAGAGACTTAATGGACCTGGCTGTACTTGAATAACAAAGTAATTTTATAAAATATAAATTTATTTGCAGTTATTCATGTATAGAAGAGGAACTAAATTAATCAAATAAATATTTTTTTCTGTAAATAATTTGCCCTAAATCCAATGCTTACCTAATTTCCCTCAAAACTTCCGTACAATATCTGCAAGCCTACACTGTAAACTAAATGGAGTAAAACTGAATTCCAGCATTCCATGGAGTTCTTTTTGAAGGTTTTATATGCTACATATACACTATATTCATATTTTAAACAGCTGTTTAACATATGAGCATTTTACTACTTAGTTTACTTCTACCATTTTTCCATTAATAAATTCACCATATATGCAAGCTTACGAACAGACTAAAGCAGACCCAAATGTTCTAAATACACAGTCAGTTCATTAATAAATGATAATAAAGAAAAGGAAAAAGTACATTTTTTTCTATTCATGCTAGCTGAAAAGATACAAGAGAAACAGAATGATATCATACAATCTCACAGACTACAGGAATAAAAACATGCAAACCTTCACCTAGCAAAAAAAAAAAAATCACGTGTTTTTAAAAAAAGCTTAAAGAAAATTCCAGAAGAAAATAATGAGAGACATGACTTTTCCTAGTTCTGGTCTTGCTCTAATCTCAGTGTCAGGTAATGCAAGTGTATTTCCTAAAACAAAAACACATCCTAAGATTTTCAAATGGACCCAGAGATCACCCTAGCTCTACAGAAACCAGCTGCATGATGTCTCCTTTCAAACACATAAAACTGAAGGCACCAAAAGCTACTACTCTTTTAAGAAATTCTGGGTCATAAAAATGGCTGCTTTCAGACTCGTTGTTGATATTAAGCCTAACAACCAAAACTTTATACACTTCAGAGAGCCTGCGAGCCTCCGCTGCCAGCACAGACACACTCACCCTTTCACTTAGACTCAGCGGTAAGCTGTGCTGCAGGTCTGCTCTGGGTGGAGATGACAAACAGATGAGTTCCCACACTTGTATGCACTTGGGTTCTTTTGGGCAATTTTAGATGAATTCAGAGGTCACTAGAAAGTGAACCCTGACAGGACGGAATGCTTAAATTACAAGGAAAAAAGCAAACAAACTTGACCCCCACTCTTCGTGATGGCTCTGACAATCGTGAAGTGAAAAAAAAAAAAAAGAGGAAATTACTGAAGGTTTGACAGAAAAAAGCATCTCTTTGTGCAATATAGTATTATATCCCTCTGTGAAGCAGGGAGATTAAAAACTACTGTATCTTTCAGTTTTCCTAATTCTCTTCTCCCCCTAAAAATTCATGGACAAGCCTGGTTTGTGCTAAGCATTCCAATTGCTTTTGAAAAGAGCATTTCGCTAGTGGAAAATGTGCTGTCTCTTTGATTGCAAATGTAGTTGATTGTGAGGAGAATGAAAGGATGACCTATGACACGACCTGCTAGCGCAATAAAGTCAATTTTTTTTCCCCGTCCTCACACAAAAGATAAGAGGCTGACTGCTTACAAAGTGTTCTGGTAAATGGACAAATTAGGACTGCCTGGACTCCCGCTCCGGTCAGGCAAGTTATTCTAAGTGAAGATAAGTGAAAGTTTGAAATGTTTTGAGGAGGAGGCAGACTGCGAGCTTTCGTTCCTTCAGCAAATGGATGGATTGTGAAGGAAGAGAGCTGTGCAGAAACGGCTGGCCCAGGAGTTTCAGGTTTCAGACCTGAGGTTTCTGCAGCTGAGCGATAGAGAGGAGGAGGACAGGACTGCCGCGTGGGTGCAATGTCGGACGGCACTGACTCAGGACAGCTAGCCTCAGCGTGACTCCCAGCTTGACCATTCGTTCTTTTGTGAGGCACCACACAAGAACAGACAGGCAGGCAAAACCCCCTTTTGAGATGCTGAGGCAGAAGCGACATCCTGGGTAGAATTCATGCAGCCACATTACCGTAGCACTGCACTTGAATAATGCCTGCCCATTTGGGACAACGCTGGCATCAGGAAAATTCAATTTCATGGCTTTCAGACCCAAACTTGGATCATCCAGCCAGGTCAGTGCATGGGCAAGTTCCTGTCCGTGTGTGCCCACATGTATAAACATACTCTTGATTTACTCAGACCAACATTTCAGGCTCTGCATGAGTCAGGGAAAATATTTTCGTACCTTGGTGGTGTGTTGTGAGATAAAATTACCTGTGAGTGAGAAGTGTTCAGATAGGACTGTGCTGTTCATTTATACGCCTAGCTAGAAAACTGAGATGCTTTTTAGCAAAACCAGGGTCAGGTTTCAGCTGAGCCCTCCATGAGGCTATGGTTTGGGTGAAAGTTCCCTGGTTCCAACAAATAAACAGCCTAAAGCTCAATCATTTTAGCACAGAATTGCTTAGAGATTTGGGGGTTGAACCCTAACCCTCAGTGCAGAATTCCTGAGTATGAACGCATTCAAATCAAAGCCAAACAAAGGTTTTTGTGAAACCCAGGAAGCCTGAAACACCAACTTTCTTAGTAGTGCTACAAAGCAAGCTCCAGAAAACCACTGAAAAGTCCAAACACCACAAAAAAATTCAACAGATGGAAAATGTCATATTCTGGAAATGCTTATTTCTTCCTACAAAACTGGCAGGTTCTCTGATTTCTGTTTGATCTGCTTCAGAAATACACAGTATCAGTAAGGCTCCACCTAAAGTTTATCCAGCTCACACCTGGTACCAGCTGCAAATCAAGGAACTATCCTTTCGAAAGCAGAATCTTAATCACCTGCCTTAGGGTGACAGGCCAGAGATATGTTTTCAACACATTCGTGGAAAGCTATCAGATGTGGTGCTATGTGATTTCACTTCACAAGTGTTTTTTTTGGTGGAGATGGAATATTCTTGGGAAGTTCTGGAAAACTTGCAAAAGGAGACATGTATCCCAGCATTGCCCTGGAACCAGATTTGCACCATCTGACAAAATGTTGCTGTCAATTCATTTGGGCTCCAGTCCAGAGTAATCTTCAAGCAAGTGTTCATCTCGAAGCATGGCAGCAATCTTGTTCAAGGATTCATATGTTTTAAATGAAGAACGTTCTTTAGTGCTTCGCAGAGGCTGGAGCTACGTGAGAGGTAAACCTAAAGCTCACTCTTGTGTAAAGTACAAGCACTGATCTTTCCTTTCTAGTACTTTTCTCAGTAATCAAAAAGAGCGTATAAATGAACTTCTTAGCCCTGTCAAAACCAAATACGTGACATTGAATAAGCAACAAGAGTGATTCTGCCCCCCTCCCCTGCCACTGCACACTGTTCCTGTAGTCTTTTGGTGGAAACTGGGGAAAAATTCAGTCCTGTGTATCTGTCAAGCCAAGTCTTCATCTGTGACCAGAACAATGAAGATGGAGAATCTGGAGATCATTTCCTTCAACACTGTCTTCAACATGCTGATATTATCATGATGCTGTAGAGCATCCATACCTCCTGTGTCATGATTATATTGCTAAAATATGTGGGCATATCTGCACAGTGATTCAGCATTATGTTAAAATGAGTAAAGTCAAATAGAAACTTTTATTGCCCCTTGTTATAGAATATAACAGAAAATACTTGACATCTGGTCTCTTTTAATGGCATCTGGACTTGTGTCTGAGCAGATACTGCAAATTCAGTTTCTTCAATTGCATTTGAATTTCAGTATGAGTTATTTCAACAGAGACACAAACTCTTCATTTTAGAGCTAGTTAAACCTACAAAGCAAGAAGAAAGAAACCCTCTAAAGGTCTTTTGGTTAAAATCAGTGTCTGTATATAGTCCACCCTTTGATCTCTGAACAACAAAGAGCAACCTCAACTTAGAGGCAGGATCAGAAGGAGAAGCTGAGGAAATAAAATGCTCATTGAACGGGACCATCAGCTGTCATTCAACCCCAGAGTGGGACCCTTCCTGCTGCCTTTTCAGATTGCTTTTTAATTTCTAGCTTGCTTTCACTTTTCTTTCGGGGGGGGGAGGGGAATTACCAGCAGCTTCTGAGGAGCCATTCCACCATTCTGCAGCCTTCACTCAATATTATCTTCTGATCCCCAGCAATCATTTGGAAAGCCACTGACTACTGGTGTGGAACTGCTCCTGACAGACACAGAATCACATGTGCTAGGCTTCACTGCCAAAGCAACTGTACAGGTTTAATAGATCTCACAGTTAGTGCATGGACATGGGCTTGTACTCTCAAATACTTCTGCTGTCTTCAGTGTAACTAGTTACATGAATTACGTGAGTAAAAATTCACAGAACCTGACTCATGAGGAACACTCAAGCCATTTTGGTAGTTAATTCTATCTCTGCAGGGACTGAATCATAGCTCAGCAACAGCAGTTAGTGTGGATACAGTATCAAATTCACAAAACTACTGTGTTTTGGCGATTAGAAGGGACAGAGCTCTACAGACCTACCACCCATCAGCTGCAGTGCAGCCTCAACGCTCTCTGACTGATGGGGTTGGAGGCAGAAAGACTAGGATTAAAACACACTGATTTTTAATCTACATTGTATAGGTTTGCAACTAGGACAGACTTCAGACAGATATGGCCGGTAACCAACAGTAACTGCAGCTCTGCTGCCAGGCAGTAACTTACTAAATTGCTATAACTCAGCTGTCTGCCTGAACCCTAGCACATTTAGTTAATGAACACATTAATTTTTTTTAACCATGCTGAGATTTCTATTAGAAGCATGCGATTTGGGTTTTTGAACACGGCTGCCGGGCTTGGGAGAAAAAGGAGGAAGTTATTTAACTTCTTCTCATGCATAGAGAAAGATCAGGGATTAGAGCTTCTTCTTGTTTTCCTGATTACTGTCAAATGGATCCCACAGTCACTTTCTGAAAGGCATTTATCCTCAGTTGATAGCAGATGCTATTTAGCAAGGGAAACGATGAGTTCCAGGAGCACCTTGACTCTTGTGTTCTAGCCGCCCAAATATTGCTAGCCTATCAAGCGCAAAATAAGGTTTTTAGAACATTAAACATGTAGCGACAGAACTGAGTATTTGCAAGTAGATTGGTGCACTGCAAGAACATCAACAGCAGTAGGATAAACTGTATCTCTACTCACTGGGCCAAATTCTGCTGCCTGTTTTCAATGCAGTTACCCCAGCAAAATCAGCTGAGTGACTCCAGATTTATATCCATGTAATAGAAAGCAGAATTTGGCTCACCATATGGAATCCATTTGGAAAGAAGTCTAGTTGTGAGTATTATCTGCAGCTTATTGAATTGTTCATTTTTCTTATTTCTATTTTTCCTGGGTTTGTTGCGGGTTGATAAGCAATCTGAATGCCTGCTGGGGACTAAAGTTATTATTAAACATCTGAAAGTAAAGGTACCTAGAGAAATAGACAGGCTATCCTATTTCCAAAACACCATCCAAGTTTCTTTTTGTTGTTACCACACAGAACTCTGACCCAAATCATCACCAGCCCAAAGGGAAAGCATGAGAGTATAAAGAAGTTATAAAAGAGTATTTACCTCTTGAATAACCTATTCAGGACCTGCTGTATGTTTATACAATCACAGTTGCTGCAGAATGGGAGGAATTCTGCTCCTCGGGCTGAATACTCTGCAGCCCTCAAACAATGGGCTCAGCGGCTCCCGGGCGCTGCAACCCCTGGGAGCAGGGGTTTCTGCGCATCTGGATTTCTTCCACAGGTACAGCACTGGGTTCGCCACAGACCCCATGCCCATCACACAGGTTACAACAGACACAACAGCCTGACAAACCGGTGTGGCTCCCATCTTACCGAGGATGCCCTCAAGCATCCAGAGACAAATCTTGTGACACTGTCAGCTGGATTGCCACATCAGGAATGTGTTCACTGGGTTTCCCTGTTTTGGCAACTTTGGGAACAGAGAACAAAACAAAGATCTGTGAAATTCTGGCCAAATCAATGGGCACGAGATTTGTGCTGTCTATTCCAGTGGAAGGCCTATGATGGAGCTCATGGCAGCATTTGGGCCCTAACTGTATTTTCTTCCAGAGAAAGAGAGAGTATACATGACTAGAAAATAATTTTGAACCCATGCACATAAGATACAATTAAACATTTCATGAATTCCTTCTTAAAAAACACAGATCTAGTATTTCAATTTGAAAGGTGGAATTGATCCTACAACATAATATTTTTAGAGGTATAATCTACAGTTATGTGGAGGTTTTTGTGAAGTAGAGGAGCAGACAAAGTCAGTAACAGAACCATTGACCCATCATCAAATGCTCACCAATGTTATATTTGGAGAGTGCTGTCTTAGGGTTTGATGCACCTATTATCATTCAATGAAAGCAAAACAATCTTCCTTACACAAGTAAACAAGAAACATGATAAATAGCTCTTACAACAGTTGAACATTTTTCAGCAGTGCAACCTCCTACAAGATTAAAAAGAGAAAAGGCATGTAAACTCTCTTTAGCACAAACGTAGATTTTAATGAAATTGTAAAACTTTCCAGAAATTACTTGGAGACGGACAAAGCCAGTCCCACGCCACTATTTAAACACGGTGAATGAGAAACAGTAGAAATAGGTCTGAATAACTGGCATTGTACTTTACAGATAAATAAGCAAAGGAAAATTATTTGATTAGTGTCAACTAGATAAAGGAAAAAGCTAAGTCTAATATCCTCTTCTAAAGGTAGAGGCAAAAAGCAACAAGTTTGGCTGATAAAAGTAGTATCAGTGTAATACAGCAAGATTTATGAAACCCATTCTATGTTAATACCCAGTGACATTCTGAATAAAAGAAATTCACACCCTGCTAAATTTGTACAGCCTTATGAAATAGCCTGAAGCTGGACAACTGAACAGGTCTCCAAAGAGAAATGAGACAAGGAAAATCGATTCTTAGTTCTACAGAGCTGAAATAAGCTTGAGCAGTCATATCCCTGCCTGCTGACTTGAGAAAGCTGAAGATAACACAGAAAGCAAATACTTAGGAAACCAGGTCACAGATACAGAGTCACCTGGACAGCTGTGTGAAAAAGGCAAGGCTATAAATCCAGTACAGCCCCAAGAGCAGGACACCCAGCTATGCAAAGCAAAATCTGCCAAGACAGCAGACTACCTCTGGCAAGTTGTAGCTCTGGAAGTACTTAGGGGCTGGTCTGGAGGTGTCCCTAATGCTGTGCTACAGCTGAAAGAGTTAATTTATCTGAGGGTTAGATGAAGAAATATGATACTGCTAAACAAGACAAGGGAAGTCTCCACACATTTGCTTTTGGAACTGGTGGCCGACTCTGTACTGAGTACTGAGAAACCACGAAGAGTGCAGAGAAGAGCTGGAAAAATGAAACAAAGAATTGAAATTTTTGCCCTATACCGAAACACTCAGGAACCCAACAGATTCCTGTGTCAAGGAGAATATAAAAGGGTGATTTGCTTGGCAAAACAATGTTTTAATTCTTCAGCATTGCAAAAGATCAAAATGTAAGAAGCTTAACTGTCTGAGCACTGGAGCTAGACAAATTCTGTGCAGTGACTGATTAGCCACGAGGACAGCTTAAGAAGGCTATAGCAAACTATCATCATAGGCCATTTTAAACCAGGACTAGAATGTTTTCTAAATCAGGTGCTTTTTTGGAATGAGAAATAGCTCATGAAAGTCCTGTGTCTAAGTTATGCTGGAGGTCAGACAGAATGATCATACTCCATCCATCTGATTTTGTAGTCTCCAATTGTAAGTCTCAGAAAAAGCTTCCAAAGCGAAGGAGCTGCCTACCAACACGTCTAGCTAGCATTTATTTGAAAAGTATTTGGTTCTGATCAACAAAATGCATTCTTCAATGTTGGTCTGCAACATACTTTTAAATCTTACTACTAAATTTCAACAACCAGTCTTTACTGGGTTTGATTGTCTTCAGGAGGAATACTTTGCTTGTTAGGAAAAAGCAGTCCTCTGAGCAGCTGGTAAATTAGACAAATTCCCTTATAAAAGAAGTTCAGGACTGAGAGGAAGAGACATTGTGCAAGATTAGATTAACATAACTATTTACTTCCAAAAGGAAAGACCTGAAGGACACTGCCACAACATGTGTATCAAGTCACTTGTCTCAGTTCCAGAACTAATTACTATTACAAATATTGACTCTGCGCATCCTGCCAGCAATCCAACAAGCTGTCTCTTACTAAATTTTCTGTTGAATCAGTCCCAGCCTCAGATCTATATGAGACTGTTCTACTAATGTTTATATAGACCTCAGGCCAGAGCAAGTGATTAGCTCCGGCTGCTTTGACTGCTTTAGCAACACAGGATATCTCTGAGCTGGACCCGATGGCTACATTTGCGGAGTTTATTGTTTGTCTCAGTGGTGAATTTGCTGTAGGTGAAGATGTACAGAGGCCTTCATTTTCTATTTGTTTTTTCAGCTCTCGGGCTTTCAAATTTGTATTTTCTTACCACAAATCAAGGGGGAAAAGAGTGAATAATGGAGTGATGATTTTCCTTCTAGCAAGTTTTTCAGCAGTGCAAGTCCTTTCTAAAATGTTTAGCAAAGCAAAATGAATCTGTGTTAGAAGGTGATTCTGTCAGGGAACCAAACTCTTCTTGCCCATCCTTTATGACCTAGGTTCCTCTGAAGAAATTAGAAATTTTCTTACTTTCGGGGAAAAAATGGAGAATTCTCTAATTTATTCTCATTTGGTACCAGTGTCAGGACACTTTTTAGTCTCTGTTTGTATCTTACATTTCTCCATCTTCTGGATAACACTGGATGAAAACAAAATTATATGACATAATTACACAAACTCAAAATTCAACTTAAGGAATACAAAATCTAGATCAACTTTGGCAACACCTCAGCCAAAAAGAAAACCAAAGACCAGAAAAAATATCCACAAAGGTAGAAACAATTAATGAGGACATTTCTAAAATCACATGCTTTGGCTTTTCTTCTTAAAATGATTGACCTAAATCTTTTAAGTAGAGTGAAAAACAGGAGTTAACTAACACTTCAGACAGGGTATAAAAATTATTAAAATTGTTGGATCTCTTAAAATTTTCTTCATTCCTTTTTCCTCTCATTCCTTTTTCCTCTCATTCCTTTTTTTCATAATGCAGCTATGGAATGGAAAAATCCATTATTCATGCGCAAGACTAGAATTCCTCCACTAAACCAGTGTTATTATTCTTTCTAGAATAATTTAAATACAGATTTGAATTCCACACAATTGGACGGGGAAGGTTATGCCATCAGTTGAGCGCACATTCCTAAAACTTTTGGTGATAATTGCAGTGAAATGTAGGTTGTATTACATGATGAAAAAATGTCAGGTGCAATTCCTTCTGAAAGACTGGGTTTGCCAGTTTAACTTTGAGTAAGCAATTTGTCTGTATCTAACCCTTGTGGATCTATTTGCCCTGGTACATATTAACTATTACAAATGCAGCTCAGACTGTGTGAAACCGACTACTTTCAAAGGCATGAATCCCCATGCTATGCTGACTCAGAAGAGCTCAGAAATGTCAGCCTTCTCTGGAAGTGGATTGTGTAACTGTGCTTTAGACGCAAATGCTTAATGTTGCTTAAGCTCAGTTTGTGGAAAGTAAATGCAAACTCTAATTTTGGCTTCATTTATTTTGTTTCTTACTTTTTTGTGGGAGGAGTCTTCTCTTTTCTTTCCATAGATAGTATAGGATCATCTTAATTAACCAGTATTTTTAAGAAGAGAATATTTAATCATCAGTCAACTAACTACTGATTTTTTCAGTGACAGGAACTCATTAACTGGACTCACATGGGCATGTATGTTTTGGGTTGACTTCATACCCTGTGGAAAAAATATTTTTACTTTTTTAGAAACCTGGTACTAACCACATTTTTAAAATCTCATTTAAGCAAAAATAATAATGTCTGTGCAAGATGACTGTTTATTAGTTTTTTTGAAGGATCCTAGAGAACAAGAAGTCTGGTACTAACTTCCCAGTGGGAAAATGAGAAGGGAATAAGAAATTTTGTGCTTGATACCAAGCCTGATGACGAACATGCTGGGTGTTCATGCAACAATTGCTTTGGACATTAATACAGCAGAGAAGAAACATAAGGGTCTACAGTGCAGTCAGAGACACCATTGGGAAGGTAGTGTGTGGTAGTCTTTTGAGAAGGTTAGAAATTACTCTTTTCCAAGCAGTCCTGTATGCCTGTTGGGAGCAGAACACCATTCTGTGTTGTGTCCAAGACCCAGCAACAAAGCTGAATGGTATGCCAGTAAAAGACAGTTTATTTTCTTTGTGTTGGCAACAGAGAATTTGAACTTGACTCATCTTTTCATCAAATTAGTAGCGGAGTAGACAGTAGAAAATTTATCATGGAGACTGTCTTACATCTGAGACCTAAAATTCACATTGTCCAGATTCAGCACTTTGTTTTGGCAAGCGCTCATGTGTTCAGCTTTTAGGTCTTTACTTCTTGGACGATTCAGAGTACAGTAATTCATGAAGTAATATTTTAAATCACCCAGTACAAGCAATGAGGCGACTTTCTCATATGCTATTGCAACCATCCAAGCCTATTCCTTTCGTGGTCTAAAAGAGAGGGGAAAGGATACAAAAATGTTCAGAGGGAACTGCCAGCAAATGCCACACATTTTGTATTTCGTTTTTCAGTCTTTTTTAGTGTTCATCTGTCCCAAGGTCTGAAGCATTTCATTTAATCAGACATTATTAATTTTGGAAACAACATCAGATCCAATCTTCTTGCCAAGTAGACAGGCCTGTTTTGATATCTTAGTAATGAATAGCACCTTCAGGCTTGACTATTACTAACTCTTGTAACGGTAAGTTGGCATCATTATAACATTTGTAGGTCTGTTCTTTCCAGACGAAAAGAATGAAAGATTTTATCAAGGCATGAAGTACATTCCAGCAGTACGGACAATTTCTTTATTGCTGAAAGTGTAACTTTAAAAATCTATAGATCCTACTTATGAACAAAAAATTCCTTATACAGCTGTATTGTGTTGTTTCCACATTTGTTTAAATACAGGAGTCTGGCTAAGGAATATACAAAAGATTCATAAAAACATGCCTATGTTATACATATGTGAACCACATGGAGAGTAACATGTGGATTTCAAACTCAGGGCATGAGTTTCCCTTTTTATAACTATCCAAACTAAGAATATTCGAAGTAAGGACATTTTTTCAACAACATTTTTGAAACTTTAACCTCAGAGGGTATCAAAAATGTCTCTCATGAGATATGGGGCCACACATATTGCAGACAGCTGTTTGGAAAAGTTAACACCCGCCTGAAAAAGCAAAAGGGATGAAGTGTCCCCAGCTCATTCCTTTCAGCAAGTGAGAATCATACCTGGAAGACTGAGTAGAAGTAGCCTATATAGCCATACATATGCACTTTCAATTCCTGATCAAAATGTAAAAGTTAGCTTATTCCGTTGACACCATATTATATAAAGTCAACCAGCAGATAGAAGTAATAGTTCACATAGTTACTGGAAGCAATGAGGATCCCCATGTTCATGTATGGAAACATGGGATTTAAGCCTTGGTTTACTGAAAGCAATGCAGGACTTTCCTCTGTCTTTGGAAAGCATTGGGTCAACATATCTAGCAAGATCATTGAGGCAAAGTTACATGTTTGAAAAAGACAACTTCTTAGACTAGTCGTACTGTTTATATCAAGAAAGATGCTTATTACTCCCCAAAGAGATAACAGGCAGTTGCTGACTAATCATTTTACTCTCATAAGATACGATGTAAGATTGCTCTGTTTATCAGTCACACAAGCATGGAAGGACATTAGCTCCAACACAGCTGTGCTCAATACTAAGCTGGTAGAGGTAAAATGAAGCTTTATCCTCCTTCACATACAGTCTCTATTGAAGCTTTCCTCAAGCCCCTTGGCTTTCAGCTTAACATAAACTGTAAATCATCCCGATTTCTTAATTTGTGTGTGTGTGAGAACTGAATTATCCTGGGTAGTGTTGTATCTGCATTTGTGTGTTCCACAGTGCAATAACAACAGGAATCTGGACGTTAGCTGTGGCTCAGATAGGAGTTCTGCATTCGATCTTCGGACCTGACAAGGTCTTTCACAAGCAGGCACCCAATGAACACTAGAAGGCTGTTCCTTGTGCTGCAATATCTTCTCCAGCATTTTGCTATAGAGCACTACATCTAAGAGCAAAGAATCATTATTTTAATGTCAATCCAGGCTATCTTCTAAAACACTTCTTGGTTTTGCACTCTGCTTTTGGTCTTACGAAATTGTTCTACCACATTGTAATGCCAAGAAAGCTCATTCTGGAATAAGTGCAAACTTAAATTCAGACAGCATTAATAGTAAATTTTCTTCAATTATTTGAAAGGCAGCAAAAGCAAGCCTTCACAGGGTCAGATACTGTGTTAATGAGCACAGCAAAGAGCCTACAGTGAAAAAAAAGGGAAGATGGGAAAGAAGTCGGCAAAGATAGAGTGAGAAAGAGCAAGAATAGGTTTTGATAGAGAGAGAAAAGCTCCACTTTCTTCACATGGAATAGATGAAATGAGAGTCCTTTCCAGTGACCTCAATGTTTTTCCAGTAAACGAAGAAGTGAGGTAAGATTATCCTAAGGTATCAGAAAAACAGGCTCTAGCCCCTATTCCATCTTTAGACACTGTTAGTGGAAGGGAAGGGAAAGGGATCTGGATGGACATAATGTGGGGGTCATCACATAAAAATGAGGACTAAAATAATGTCTAATATTTCCTTACAGGAAACTTACAGCATGGTGTAAATAAAGTAAGGCACTCGGAATAGTCACAAATGGCAACTCTGGGGGTTTCTCCTATGGCTCCAGTTTTGAGACTGAGAACTGTGATAACTGGTGACAGAAAAACAAACTGCATTTTCTGGAGACAAATAGGTGCAGCTGTGGAAAACAACCAGCCTAAGACAGGGCTTTACATCACCTGGCACTCTGAGGCCAGGATAGCTGAAGTGGTGGCTGATCCCATGTGCCATAGTTGCCCTGCGCTGCATCAGCAGACAGGAGACTGTGCGTGCTCCAGTGGAGACATCGAAAGTGCAAGCCACACATGTAACTGTTATCATGGAAAGTATATATTCCCACTGGCTCCACTGCCAGATACTCTGAAGCCATGGAAAATGCCACAAAAGATAAGCCATACACCCCTTTGTTCGTTCCACTTGTTCAAATTGTTGTCTGCTCTGCTCTGCAGGGTCTTTATCAGAGCCATTCGTACAAAAGGCATCAGTCTGCTTCTGATAAGTATTGCTGATATCATTACTGCTGAAGGATTGCTAGGGTCATTTATTTCTGAACAATGAACAATGGGCCATGAACAGCATGTAATCAGCGCTTTATCCACTTATCTATTAAGATGCTTAGTTAAATTTTGGGGTCCTGCTGCCTCTTTGTATTTGAATCACAACTCCATCTGGTCATAAAAACACTACAGCTTGGAGTGGTGGAGCACTCCAGATCCGCTGCCTTGAATGCAGGGCAGATCAGGTCTCAGCGGTGCTTAGCAAGTTGGGAAAACTCTGGTTTACCCTCTCAGGCTTGGCACCACTATCATTGGAGGGCCAAGCACCAGGAGGAATCCTGGGATCATTCTTCGTTTTAACAGTAAGAAATTTTTATAGCACAAAATGCTGAATAAGAGCAACATCACTGCATACCTGATAGCAGAAATACTTTTTTGACTCAAGGCTAGCAGAACAAATGGAAAGAATTTCCTTGGCCTCAAAGGGGAGGGGAGAAGAGAAAGATCAGATCCTGTGTTGGTTGAAGGAGAATTAAAGAGAAGGTATCTCTTCCAGTCTCTCAATGATAGACAAGTATGATGTTATCTCAAATACATCAGTCACAGGCACACTGTGAGATCCATCAAAATCAGACTATCCACTTTCCATGTGAAAGTTTTTGAAAACTGAAGCTGCAACATCATCAAAGAAAAATTTTTTTTGACCTTTCTTTACTACTTGTTGTGATTTTGAAGAAAATAAAATTGTACTGGAAATTCTCAGAGTCAATCTTATTATTAAGATGATGTGCCAGTTGCTTTCCTAGAGTTGCACTAGAAACATCTGGCAGAAAAGGTTCCTTCTTGGTCGATATTTCTAAAAAAATTTCCTTCCCAACCTGCTTCATTAATCTTCTGACACATTAGCATCAGCAAGAGTTCATTTATGTATTTCAAAAATAAAAGTTGAAGAATGATCAGTGGGAGATTATTTTGTTGCAATTACACAGTGTCAATAATAGCTCTGTAGCTAAAACTGTTGTAATAAATCTGTTTTTTACCTCTTCTTAATTATCCAGGGTAACAAAGTTCACTAAACATGTCACTTGGCACAACTCCTTGCAAAGAAGAATTATCCTGAAAAGTCTGTGTGTAAGAGAGGTAGGGGAAAATAAGGGGGCTGAAAGTGAAGGACCCAAAGCTGGCAGGCACAATTGTCCATTGGCACTCAGGCCCTAATCTTATACTGAACAGCTGAGGTATTGCTAGATGAAGCCATCCAGTTTAGAGCCACCAGACTCTGCCTGGCTTAATGGTAAGACCCAGCGCTTCCCCACAGCACGTGGCTCTGAGCTGAGGAGCCATGAGGGACAAGTGAGACTTGGAATTACTGAGGTTGCCGAAGATTATTACCTTGTAGCCAGACTAAACTTTAACGCCAGACAATATAAAAATGCCCACTCCATCCTGAATGCATTGTGGATATTGTTGAGTTCACCAAGTTTTGAATCTGAGCCATTAAATATGATGAAAATAAACCTGCTACTACCTGTGATAGTCAGGTTTAAAGAAGACCCCACAGGTTTACTTCTCTGTTGTTTGGCAGTGCTATGCTTACCAGCTAAGATACCCATACCGCATGAACAGGTGTAAGAGCAAATAAAACCTTTAAACTTTTCCTTTGTTATCAAAAGACCATCTAGTACTGCCTGCACTCAGAGATGTTGAATTAAAAATAAATGTGTCAGTGTTTAACAGAGCTCTCCAATCTTATCCACAGAGCTTCATGGGACATAAGGCTCACTGAAATGCATTCTTCCTCTGAAAGGTTTTGAATTTTTTTTTCTGATGTTAAATTTTTCTATGACTGCAATTGCATGATACCACAGAGGTTTATATGTGTCATCAGATTGTCTGAATAGTAAAACAGTTTTAGGAACAAAAAAGAAACCAAAACCAAACAGGAATGTTGTAAGAACATTTCTGAATTTCACCCTTAATTGTTATATGGGACATTTTCAAATTTAAACAACTTCAACCACTCTACCCAGGTGAATTTTGAATGTGAAATTTCACTGTTGTAAAATCTTTAAAAATGTAATGAGTTTACAGAGATTACTATTTAATTAATATTTATAGGCATTAAATGGGTCCTAGTGACAGGCAAATGAACTGAAATTACAGAGTTTCTGCCCAGAATCAGACGTGCATCTGATTTGTGCTTTTTTAAAAATCTAAGTGGTTTGAAGTAATACCAAGTTAGCAATGAAACTACAGCTATTTCTAATTATTACTGTGTCTGACAGGATGCATATGTTTATGGAATAATCTATGCATAACATGAAAAAGCTCTTTTACAGTTTTTGAAACAGTGTTTACATCAAAGTAAAACATATGTGTGATAAAAGAACAAAGCAGAAATCCCTAGTTGCTAGTCCTACTTGAGAACTATATATAGGGTATTTACAACATTTTTTGGTGTGGTAGAACTCTGTGCGTCAGGATTATTAATTAACAGACATGAAAAGTTAAAGGACCATGAAGGGCTGAGGAAGATATAGCATCTCATAAACTGTCAGGATAGGTAGAAAGGAACACTAGGATTTGTCAGGGGCTTGCTGCAAAGTTTTATTATTACTCAAAAGGCACCTGGGCCCAAAGTGTCAAGTGGAAGTAATTTTACAAATCAAAGGAGATAAACTATGTGACAAAATAATGAGTAAGTAGTTTACTCAAAGGACTCCTAACAGGATCTGGAGCTTTCATCCCAGTCCAATTAACAGTGACCAAGACTGAGTCTCATCAGGAATAAACTGGGCAGATGTTCTCATCACAAAATCACCACTACAGCTGACACCAATTGACTTTCTTATTGGTCATGTCAACAAAGAGCCAAACATTACATGACTTTGAAATATTGTCCTTTCAGACAGGCTTTAGGATGGCTGAAGAATGATGTCTAGACTGTCTAAACTGGGAACAGACATTGCTTAGGCTCCTGTTCGAAGAACTGTAATTGGCCTGATTCTTTTATTGGACACAGATATGATAAATCAGGATTTCTGATTTACAACAGCTTCAATGATACCCATGGAAACGAATCAACACAAAATTTGTGGATGGAGGGCTGGGTTGGGTCCCTGGGTAGAGGGGGCTCTTCACCGTTTTTCCTCACCCACTGCACACAGTGTCACCTGAGGTAGGAGAGGCTTCCCTGCTATGCGTCCCTTCTATTAGCAGCTCAGCTGGTGAAGCTGTTGAGCAAGGAAAGAAGAGTCTGACCAAAATATTTCTTGGCAAATGGGAAATGTTTTTTTAATGAGCCTTCCAGTTTCTCAATGGGGGAAGACACACAATGATGAGTATGCCTCCCTGATGACCGGTTTTTAGCCATTCAGATATAAAAAGGCATATTTTGAATTATCCTGATTTCCCTCCACTTTTTCTTTCGTGTTTTCCATGTATTCCATTAGTTCTATAACTAGAATAACATCTAGTTAGGTCAAATTACATGGTTTAAGTGTGACTACTGTGTCTGGAGATAATGTGAGCAAACGTCTGTGTGAAATTTATAGGTACAGAAACATAAATAATTCTTTAATGAGTCCTTTCAATCTTAACATAATCAGTGGGAAACTAAACCAGTCGGTGTGTCGTCCCCCCCAACCATGGAAATATAAACTCACAGCAGGATTGGCTGATCGCTGAAAAACTTCATTTTGGAAAAGAGCCATTTTTAAGCAAAGAGCTGTTTACTTAGCCGGTGAAGTTTGGCTGTAGCAAGTAGACATCAGAATTGTTTATTATTGGAACCCAGAAGCACATTAATTACGTGATTTGAGTGACTGGGTAGCATCAGCCCTGCAGGTTTTGCACGTCAAACGCCCTCATCTCGCATGGCGTAAACTGACCCCTGAAGTGCACGTCTGTGCACTCAAGGTTAAAGGAGGACTCTCCTCCACTCCCACCCAGGGTCTGCCGGGGCGGCTGTGCTGCAAATTTATGTTTTGGGGAGATCAGAGCGCTTTGATATACTGCACGGGGCAGCAGCGTAGCTTCAATTTCACTTACATGTTGTGATTTCCTATGAAAGATCATCTGTCATTGGGAGTTCTTGTAACACATTTGCAAATAAGGTCAAACAATTTGTTCAGAGGTGAACACGGTAAGTATAAACACATTGTAAATATTTGAGTATGAGTTTAATGGTGTTTGAGAGGCTCACACAAAAAACCTCACAAATAAAATCTCTATATTTGAAAACAAATTAGAAACTTGCACATTATTTTAGCCTTTGGTGGGCATTCATCATCATTACGGACACTTCTGTTTATTTTGGTTTGCGTTGGGGAAAAGGGAACGTTTAGACAGGGCCGTCGAGGGCGGGCGGTGCTGGTCGGGCCCTGCCGGTCGGGCCCCGGGCTCCAGCCAGCCCCCACAATAAGCAGCCGCCACTGGGCCGGGGACCGGCCGGGCTCTCCCGCACAAAAACCTATTAGGCTCACCAGAAAAATACATTTGGAGAGCAGTTACAGTGTACGGGAGCATGAGGGCTGGTTCAGTGACAATCCTGGGTGGGAGCAGCCCAGTATCGGGCAGCGGAGGGGCAGCAGGCGCTGCAGGCAGCACAGGCCTCCCCGCGCTCCTGGAGTCTCTGCGTGTGAACGGAACCTGGTTTCTGGGCGACAAACGGCAAGCGAGTGTCCGTGCTGCGTTTCATGGAGGCACTTCATGCTCCAGGGAAGACTGTGAAGATGACCCCTGCCAAACTACCTTAGTACCGCTGTTCTTAGGCCTGGAGAAACCCCCGATTTACCCCAGACACATCAATCGAAGAACTACGGGGAATTTCTTGTAAATCCTCCTCTCGTGTGCCATCCCCCATCCTGGCACAACCTCTGTAGCAAAGGCTCCTGATAGAAGCACTTATCGCCGCACTCCAGCACACCCCTGCCAAGGAAATTTCTTTCACAAGGGCTTTCAGGTCCCCTTCATATTACTATACTGTGATATGGCTTTTGGAGAGAAGAATAAAGAAGATGATTCCAAAGTATTTCCCCCAAATTTACGTCCCCGAGTCATCTCCAAGCAAAGCTAGATTTAAACAGTATTAAACCTATTGCTCTCTGATTCAAAAAAAGCTTAAAAAATGGCCCTGAAGCAGGTCTTAGAGTCACAATCCTCAGGTCTGCAATATCCATCTTAGGGTTGTTTGTACAGGTCCCAACCCTGCAAACGCCTCTGCACCTAAAGTGAGGAAAACTGTACCTGCAAGTAGACATTTGCAATCCAGCTACTGAAGTCTCTGAAAGAGAGAGCTATGTGTATGTGGAACAGTATCTAAAGCATCTGGCACATTTAAGGGCACTATAATAAATCATAACATTAATTGTGTATTAATATGCAAATTACATTATACAAAAAATGTAAAAAACCAGTGGATTACAACATAAATATATAGGTGGGACTCCTAGCACCAAAAGCAACCTCTCTGTCCAGTGAAATACTATAAATAGTATAGGTAAAGAATTCCAGTTCATTAATCCTACTTTTGATCTTCTAGAGTGAAATTCACCCCAGGGTTTCATTTGGTCTCTCCTGAAGCCATACTATAAATCACATGATGTATAGCACACAAAGATAATTACTTTGCTGAGGTTTAGGCTAAGTATTCCACTGCCGTGTTGCCATTTTTAAGATTTTTCCTTCTTCTTCTGCAGCATTATAAATTGCAATGCTCAGATATGCTTCATACCTGTTACAGGATATGGTTAAAAAAAATGCACCCAAGGTGCCAAAAAAGCAGGGAGCGCCGGTAGCTGCTTTGGGACCTCTGCCTTAGCGAGCCTGCGTGTGGATAGCCAGTCTCCTTAGCAGCTGCCTCTGGAGGAGCGAGCGCTGCACAGCCTTTCATGGCTCCTCAGGGAAGGGCGGGCTGTTGCGTAGGGACTGACCTTCCTGTCAGCCTGTGAAACACCATAAACCAAAACTGGTGGAGGACTGGACTTAAACGGTTTCTTCTCAGCCAAGATCACACCCTTCTGGAGATTGCTTTGTCCCAGCACAGAAGTGTGAGCTGCTGCAGTAATTCTGCCATGAATGAGAGCCTTTCTTTTGAGTCATATACTTTTGTTTCCAGTCTAACGGTGTCTTGGCTTACTACTGTGCTGGGGATTATCCCCGCAAAACGCCAGAGCCTGGAAAATGAGCCATTTTCAGCAGCAATGAAACTAGGTTTTTAAAAAATATTTCCCTCTTTTTATATATATAAAAATATATATATAAAAATTGGTTTCACTACAGTGAAACTAAGTAAATGATTGTAATAATAAAAATAATATAATAACATATTTTAATACTATAAGGTAATAGGAAAATGTAGTACCAATAATATTATCATTAATATTATCATTAGTAAGTAGTAGCATAATACTCTTATAAATAAAACTTCATTTTTCTGGATGCCAGTCAAATATAATGAATTGGCATGTCTTTTTTTCTGAGCTCCAAAAGCACCAACCTTACAGGAAACTCCATGCAGACAAATTCCAAATCAGCACAGAGAGGTCCTCGGCAGCTCTGGGAAACGACCCTCCAACTGCTGTAGCAGGACTGGGAGCCAAGTAAGGACCACAGGAAGAACTGATGAGGAAAAACAAGGTGGGAACCATCACACATGTGCAAGGAGACATTTGTATCAACAGTCTGGATTCTGTTTCTCTCCTCTTCTACCCTCAAAATCCTACCAAAACTACTACAGGCAGCAGTAGAGTCATACGGGTACAATTTATGGCAGAATTTGGCACAATGTGTTTCTCCATTCCACTGGGCTGGGCCCTTCAAAAGTCTGATCAATTAATTCATAAATGCCATGTGGAGTTATATTGTCCTGTATTTATGTGAGATAATATATTGTTATTACTTCATAAGATCTAATACAAAGTTAACGAAATGAAATCCTTGGCACTGCAGAAGCTGTGAAACTGTATACACTTAAAAGAAAATACTGTAACACAGAGCAGCTCTGAACTCTTTAATGTTTTTCAAAAATTCCTCCAGTCCTGGAGGGTCTCTGGAATTTCTTTCATACTGGAGCACTCCAAAGCATTACGTGTCACCCACCAGAAACTTTGTTGAAATCATGTCCTTTGCTCATCCTTTTAATGCTTTACTTTTGAGTTTCCCATGCTTGTACTTTTTTCATGAGGCCCCCTAAAAGAGGATGGCACAAACAGATATGCCTCTGACTACATTGAATGTTATGTTTCAGCCTTTCTTCATCAGAACCAGATACTTCAGGTTCTACATTAAATCTTAAAGCGCTGTGCCCTGGCTTATAGACAGTAGCTCTCCCTTCTCCCCAGATGCCTTCCAGTAGCATCCTGAAGTGCATGTCAGGCTTAAGGTTCTGTTAATACTCATTTAACTCACTATTGGCTACAGAAATCCTCAAAAAGCCCTATTCTGCAAGACTGTGAAATTCATACAGATGTATCAGACTGGGCAGAGCAGCAGGGCCGAAGCATGCCAGCAAACAGAGCAGAGTTCACATCCGTGAAGAATTTGTTTTGCTTCCTTTCCCAGATTTGTTTCGAGGATATGTGTATCTGGAGGGATGGCCCAGAAGAGATGAGTCGGTAGGATATGCGATTTTAAAAAGGGAAAGAAGGGAAATCTTTATGGAAAAGCCAAATGGAAATAAGAAGGAAAGATAAACACAGAAAGACCACAGGGCAGGGAAAGTGCGGCTTCAGGAAAGCAGTGAGGAAAACCTGGGGTTGGAAAGAGTATGGAAGCAGGAAGAATGGCCATGCTGTAGTAGGCACAGAACAGTCAAACTCAGCTTCTGGAAACATTACTGCCCCAACTGCTTCCACTAAAATAAGAGCCATCTTGGACAATCTGGCCTGAAAAACTGCAGCAGGTCAGCAGCAGAGTCACAAACTTGTCTTTCTTCCTTCGGACTAGTGATTCACAACATAAAGGTGGAGTGACTGGTATGTCTTTGTCCATCTAATCCAATCTGGTGCTGTAAGTCTGCCCAAACTCTAGTCTAACAGCTGCACTGAGGCAGGATAAAAAAGATTCTGCCGTTTTCAGGATGAAAATGAACTTGGCAGAATTAGCTATCCCGTGAAAAGAAACTCTGCTTGCCAGAGTCACATTATTTAAAGCTTTTTATTCACCTAAGAGACTTCCTAAACTTTCTTTCCTCTGCCTCCTACTCCCCACACTGTAAGAGTCTATTTTATTTTTAGATGTATCATGACAATAAATTTAAAAATCCTGGATCTCTCATCTCACTCTTCCTAGTTGGCGCCTCATTTGAGTAATTGGTCATGAAGCTGACATTCCTCCAGTGATGTACTGCTTGCTAGAGCAGCACTGACCAGGAAAGGCAGGCCAAACAGTCTTTTAATTCAATCTTTTACAGCTAGAGATGAGAACACTACAAAAAACGCCATAGAGGCTATCCATACGATACTCTCTCTGGGGAGAGTGTCCATGGGGGAGAGAGAGAGACAATATCAGGAGCCATGGAGAGCTATATCTCAGGAAACATGGCTTATTTTGGGGACGAGCCAAAGACAAAATAACAAGTGAGAGGGAAATGACGGAGAGGTTCTGGGGAATTTTTCACTAGCTGTTTACCTTCTGTTTAAAGGTTTGGTTCCAACTTTTTTTAGGTGGCTTCATCCAGAACACCCTTCACAGCAGAGGAAAACTGTTACTTCTGGGAAATTAAAACTGAGTACATTAAACTTGGGTTTCTGTCTGTGATTTTGATTAATAGTGTTTCTTAAAATATGTGTTGTTTCTGTTCGGCCATCACTCCTGATGGCATGGTCCTGAAATTTCTTAGATTGTTGCAATTTATTGCACTGTTTCTTAAAGTTTAGTGTGTCCTCTTAAATTCATGAGGAACTGGAGTCCACACAAAAAAAACAAGAATTAAAAAAAAGAAAGAGAAAAGAAACTTTGCCTAGGATTATGAGGCTATGTTAACCATTTAAACAGCCAAAGTCAGGATGATTTTTTTTTTTTACCCGTTTCCACTCCACTTGGTGGAGTAAAGTTTGTCTGATGCAATTCTATTTGTTATACAATTTGAGAAGACACACCCCCAAACCAAACAAGAGAAAGCGTTCCTTTTCAAAGTCCTGAACCCCTTCTCCCATCATTATTTTGCCATTTTGTCATTCCCCAGGCTGCATAGAAGATACATCCTTGGTTTTTAGCTTCTTCTAGCTTTCCAGTCTCTTTGTCTCTCTTTCACTGAAACACAAAGTTTTGTAAAACCATCATCAGGAAACCCATACACTAACTCTTTTCTAACAGAGGCACATGTGCTTGTTCTTGCTGAGGATACTGCTATAGTTTCAGCAATCTGATTCCAGAAAAGAGATTGATAGTTCTGACAACTGCCATAGATGAAGGGCCATATTTCTGCTCAATCCATAATAGTACTTTTTGTTGTTGTTTCAGGCCCACATATTGTTTATGCTGATCCATCTCTTCATGCAGAAAACCAAATGTCTATATTTCATCTTTCCTGAAGTCACCCCATATTATTTTAAAGTTAAGGTAGAAATTCTGACACTGCTATTCATTCATCACTGACACTGGAAAATTATGAGATATTATGAGAATGTCTCAAGAAAGAAAAATCTTTATATTTGACTTCTCATTTCTTCACTCCCTGAGGTTATTTGCTTCATATTTTGAACTTTTATTCACATTCTGGAAGGCTAGCAAGTCACTCTATTTAACGGAAGCTCAGATTCTCATGGTTCTAGCAGCTAGGGTACAGAAAAAAGCAAATATCACAAGACTTTGTGATAAAATTGAAAAACTTGGCAGCACTTTTGTCTCCTGCTGATTAGCTCTGTACTCCCTGAATAATCTGATATACACCAATGGAGTAAGTCACCAGAAGACAGTATTCACTGTGAGTAAAGCTGGCAGAAGTATGTCCTGTTTGAAACAAAACACGCTGAATAAAGCTCCCAGCCTGATAGTCTTGGTTATAGGATATACACTGTATAAAATATACGCACATACATGCACACACACATATCTATATACCCACATATACCTACACTGTTAAAAATACTGCACCACGTTCCAGACTAAGTAGAACTATTTGAGTTATAGCTCCAGTATGACCACACCTTGTTAAATAAAACACCAAGTGATTATTTCTCTGTTAATCTTAAATGAAGTGAACCGCATCTGTATGAAAAGAAAGGAATTTTTTATGGCTTGCCTCTTATGTGCCAAGCTGCCACAGAAGGAGCACAACTGTGTGATCACAAAGGTGATACACAACATGAATTAACACACACATATCAGCCTGGCTAAAGGAAGCACTTCTTGCATCTTATAATTACAAAACCCTGTTTTTGGAGCATTTAGTTTTCTTGGTTGTGTAGATTCCTTGATGTACAATAAATACATGTGACAGCCTTTCCTTTAGACAGGACACTTCAAAAACCTCTTTCTCTCTTTTCTCCTTGATCACTGATTTTGACAGTACTTGTAAGAACTTAATTGCCTTTTAAATTTTAGTTGCCTCTGTGAAATTACTTGAAATCAGTCTTGTAAAAAAGATTATTGTGAGGAAGAAAAAAAAGGCATGTATTCAGCTAATAGAAGTAATTCTGGCTTATTTCTGTAGTCTATCACAAATCCCCATGAGAAGCACTAGCTGGCATTTATAAATGGCAGCTGCTGCCTATGAGCTAGTGCAATCAATCTTCATGCTACTGCAGCTATCCGCGTAAGAATAATCAGTGACTGCCAGTCCACAGGCTGAAGCATGTGCCATTTATTCCTATCCACTTAGAAGTATCAAAATAACAGCTCACCAAGGCAGAAAAGAAAGCAGTCACTTCTTATTTTCATGTCATATATAATATGAATACAGTAGTTTAATAAAGGACACTTACAAAGTCTCACCTTACATAGTGATCTCACTTTATTGGTTTGATATATTCAGAGGCAAATGAAACCAACCCAAGAGACAACATTGCATTAACGTCTTAGTCATTCTGAACTTTGATAACAACTGCACTCTGGAAAAACAGTGATTTCTAAACTATATTTGGTTCCAAACATGTGACCTTATTTATCAGTAAAGATCAGAGTGTGAACTCCCCAGAGCGTTTATACTACTGACTATAGGACAAAGTGCTGCTAAACAATATTATGGAATTGCCATCACTGGTAACGTATAAGGCTAGGATTTTTACATGTATACAGGTTTAGAGAAGATACCTTGCTATTGGGGATAAAAAAACAAAAAATAAAGGAAAATAAATAGATAGTACAATCCTTACTAATCACAAGGTCATTTTGTCAGGAAAAAAAATGAGGAATTGTCCCAAAACTTAGAAGTTTCTATACAGAATTGAAAAACTGAATCAATCCAAACCTTTGTCTACTCAAGTACCACAGAGGACCCATGTGCGATTTTGAATGTGACACCGATATGCTGGCAGTTACATGTGCCAATGAATCACAAATTCACTACTATTAATACTAGGTAAAGTAGTATTCCCTTTAGTTTGAATGTCCTGAATAGATTGCATCGGAGTTCAAATGAATGCCTCATTATGTTTATATGGTGGGGCAAAGAAGAAAGAAACGGATGCCTACCCTTCTCATTGACATTCATTATTTTGTGTTTGAAATCACATTTTAGTCTCACTTAAGCCAGTCCACTTCAGCTCTTGAGCTGTGGATAAAGGGATTCATGGACTACTGCGTAAAAAGTCTGCAGAAGGTAACTGCAATAAACAGTGTTGATGGCTCTCATGAAAATGGGATCCCATCCCTCAGGCTGAAAGCGACTGACCGTGCATCTGGTAAGCATATGCTTATTTTAAGTGCATAAGAAACCCACAAATTTGAATGTGGGCACTCCAAAGCTAAATTTTAAGACGACATATTTTGCCTGATATTTTGTTAACCTTGTCTTTTGGATGTCAAATACCTGTAGTCGAAGTAATCATTCCTGTGAATCTTCACACAGCTTTGACTGGTTTTGTTATTCTTCTCCAAATGCAGTCTATGTAGAGCATGTCAATTTATATTGAGGTATCCAAATCTGAACTGTGGTGCAACTGGAAATATGTCATTCATAGCTTTCTATTAAATCACTGTTACAGTGAGATATTAATGCTGTAAAGTATTTCTCTAATCCTGCTCTTTGTTAGTTTATTTTGGAAAGGCATATTCATTAAGCCGTAATATTCACAATGATTCATATCTATTTCTTCAGGGAGCCATGTTAGATCAAAGTCCATTACGATAACGAGAAGTTTACTACATTTTCTAACATATACTGCTTTTCGTTAAAGCTGCCAGAAAGCTGATACATGGATGGAAGAATGAATGCTTTGGGCGAATACAAATATTTCTAGGAATGTCTAACAGTGCTCTTTAGTTGCTACCAGTTCAGAATCATTTGTTAACAAATTGCATTCAATCTCTTTTTCCAAAATAATTCAAATAATAAACAGCAGCCCAACTTGTTTTCTCATTGCTCTCTTAATTTAAAATTGGCTATTTACTATGAATTCCAAGTATCCTACAGGCTGGCACGGTGACTTGCTATTTATTTTATTTCAAAGCCTCTCACACAGGGTCCTGTCAGAAGCTTTTTGAAATTCCACGTAAATTATGTTCAAAAGATACATTTCATCTCCTACTTTATGCACTTTTTCAAGGAATTCTTGAAAGATAGAGAAGCACAATTTGCCTCTACAGAAGCCATGTCAGTTGGTCCTTATCATATTATGCTTATCTTAATGTGTAATCTAGTCTTGAAGTAGATTCCATTTGAGGTCTTATCTTTCCCAACTAGAGTAGATTAAAGAGGAAAGTCTTTGTTCATTGAAGTGCTGTGAATTACTTGCTTTCAAATCTTTGGAATTCAGAGACAGAGCCCTGCAAGACCTCTGTCTAGCAAAAGGTTTTATGCACTTGCCTAACCCTGAACACAAACAGTCTCACTGCGGCCAGCGGCCCTCTCTCTTGCTTAGAACTATGTATGTGATCAAATACCTTCCAAGCTGTACCAAGCAAGTAAAAAACTTGAAGCTCAGGTGAAGAAAACCAGCAGAATGCAACTATCTCAGGCAATTAGCACTTTTTCCCCCCCTTTTCAATATAGTTTTCACAGATCGTATACAACACTCCGGTCATTCAGAAGCTTTCTCTTTAAATAACCTATTTCATTAGTTCTAACTTCCTCATAGTTTCTGTCATACCTAAGGAACTCCCAAGTGTTTCCAAAAGAAGCACGTGATGAGAACGTTTCCTGGTGAGAAAAATGAAAAGAAAACATGTGCCTGACTTCTCCAAAGCCTGTTAGGACTTCTGCCTAAATTTCTGCTTTCCTCACAAGTACAGCTTCAAAAAGAACCCTATGCCTAACACCAAACTGACAGAATTAGCCTTTTCGATGTTTTTCCAGTGACTAGTGGAAAATATGCCCCCTCTACCCCACCTTCTGTTATGTCTCTTACTCTGAGGTTGTTTAGTTTCACTGCGTTAACATCCAATGCAAGTAATTTTTGCTCCGTGTAACTGGGTCTTTTAACTGTTGTAAACTCTTTGAAGTTTCCTCTTTCTGCCAAGAGGTCAACGCGGTCTTTCTCTTGCCCTTTCAAAAGGACCTTTCATTCATTCCTGTGTTTGGTCAAGTTGTTGTGGGTTCTGCTCTGGCCTGGCACCACGAGTCCCCCCTACACAAGCAATTGCTGCTCTCATTGCTACTGCTGTTTGTACTCCTTATTGCTTCTTTCATTTATCTTCACTGACACACCAAAGGAAAGACGGGGCTGAAAGGGGAGAATTTGGCTGTAAGCTAAATTGATTGCATGTTATATTTCATGGAAGGCTGTCAGGAAGAGTTGAGTGATCTCAAGAGTTGCAGGAATATTTTCGTTCCTATTGTGCAAATCAATCAAAGCGCGGCTCAGCCCTGGCTGCCCGCCCCCGGCAGCCCATGGCAGAGCTTGTTGCATTGTCAACAAAGGTTTGAATAGAACAAAAGTCTCCCAAGTGGACACTGCATTCACTTGACGGGGTCATGTATTACCTAACATTTAATAAAACTCACATGAATTTGAAAAGGATTCCCAGATAGATCAAGGACGGGAAAAGTGCTAAATTTAGCCAGTAGAAAGGATGCCCTAAAATCAAGGTGATCCTGTTACATTTGGCAGTTACCCTTCTGTTTAGATATTAAATATTGTGGGTATCTTGGGATTATTGGGATGAATTCTTGCCAAATAAACATTTCTACCCCTTTCCTGTGATGGTTCCACCCACCCTGGATCTGCCACAGAGGAATTTGTTTAGAATGGGTTGCTTTCTCCCAAGCCTTCATCTGCAACACCAGCTGAAGAGGCTGGTTTGGCTCCTCCGCAGCTTTGCGTGCTTCTCTGTGGCACCAGCGTAAACCCATCAGAGCCAGTGGCTTCAGAAACAGTGAGGCTCAAGCAACACCTAAGCAATCGCCCCCGTAAGCCCTCAGGCAGAGATGTCTCCAGCAGATCACGCTCCCTCCCTTTCCTCCAGAGCACTGTCTTAACCTTTTCTGAAAAACAGAACAACTGCTGCCCTGCCTCTCTCGTCCTGCCTTCTCCTTTTAAGCCCAGGAGATGCCCAGGCTCTCCTGAACATTATAGCCACTCTGCTAAGCTCTGCTTCCACCAGGCCCTGATAAAACGTGATCTTCGTAATCCTGATTGCTGCTAAAGTAATGAACTCTTAAATCCTGGCACCACTTGTGAGATTTTAATTTCGTGCCTGCAGAGAGTGACAAATAATGACTCCGCATTCTTTCTTCGCAAATTCACGGCCTTAGGCTATCTAAAGAACATAAGGCCATATGATGTGTCACTGTTCAAAAATTCAAAAGGAATCCGAAGGAGTACTTTGTGCTTGTTCCTCCCACCTTATCTGGTTCAGCACTAGCTTTGGCAATCACTGTCACAAGTGAGAGCTGAGGGAATGCTGAGTCTGGAGTCATCACTCAGCTAACAAGTTCGTGCTTCTGCAAGATACATGGCAACTTGCTGACTGCCAGCACCTTATTTTGGACACAAGTCAGACTAGAAAGAGGGAACGGATGCAAGAGCTCGGAAAAACCTGTGGCTCTGCGTGGGCCTCCATTCTGCAAAAATCTTCAGGTGCCCAGTTTGGGTTTTGAAGGGCAAAGTTTGTGATTCTGTTTGCCAGAACCTCTTGCATTTGGCCTCTGCATCATGCCACAAGATAGATAATTTAGAGTGCTTGTTTTTTAGTAACTCATTTTCTCAATAGAAATATATGTCCAATTAAAATATTTATGAGAGGAAGAATATGCAGGTACAATTTTAAATCAATACAAATATGAAATATGGGGAACATAAATATCAGAAGAAAACCCCTGAAAAAGGACATGTAGGCACTCACTTTGAATATAAGAATTATTCTGATACTGTTTTATTCCTTGCTTTTACAGAGCAATCATTCATTTTCTGTAAAATACTCAGGATTAAGTTTTCCAGCTGGCTGCCCAAATTCTTGCCACCAGTGCCATGTTTCTGCAGCCAGAAGAGCAATAGTGCACAAAATGTGCATAGGCCCATGCTTTACCCATTGTTATGCCCAGTTAGTCTGTAGAGTAATTTCATCTGGGCAGTTCAGAAACATGAATTTAGACTTGGAAAGGCTGAGATTTTCAGAAGACCTTAGGGATTGTCTTGCTAAATATAGGTGACAGTTTTTGTCTGCCTGCAACAGTCACTTCAAAATCTCAGCCCAAAAAGCCTGTGCAACAGCTATCAGTTCAAGGATCTAGCAGAAAAACTGTATTCCTGCCAGGACTTTGCAGAGGCAGTCAGAAAATTACAGTTAAGAAGCATTTAAAAACAGAACAAAACTTTACCATCTTGGAAAGTGAGTACTCTGACACCCAGCCAGTATATTTCGTAAAAACTGAATGAAAACAAGATCTTTGAGCAGCAAGCCCTTTTCCAGTATAAAAGCCGCACACCACCACGGGGCAGCCCCCTGTTTGAAGCTGTCCAATCCATCCCAGCCTTGCATATTAACACTGTAAAACCATTATTACCTGACACCCTTCTGCATTCCAGCAAGGATGCCAACTGCTGGGTCCATGGCTGCTAAGCTACATGTTGATATTAAATAAATTGCCTAGAGTGCACAGCTGTTTTCAAGCTCTTGGATCTACAGATAAAAGCGTAAGTACAGAGGATATACTATTATTATTATCCTCAGAGTTAATTATTCAGTTCTCTGCCTACACCAACATCAAACCAACTTTGTTGACTAGTACTAAATAAGATGCTGTGTACCAGGGTTCAAAACAGAGGTATGCTGGTAAGAAAAAAATGTGTGCCTAAAACTCATCTGGTGTTGAAAAACTTCAGGGCATAAGGTAAATAATTCTTTCACTATGTCTTAAAAGCAATTTATGAAATGATCATGAAAAAATATTGATATTGCATCAATGCAGTTAGAAATATTTAAATCTGCTTCTGATTACCTTACTTGCTTGCCATTTGGCATTTACTGCTCCTGATTATCTTACATGCTTTCCATTTACCATGTAACAAACCCTTTTGAGTCTGATTAAATGTAAGCTAAAATTAAATACTTCCTCTTTCCACCAAATACTATTCTGATTTGCATTGTTTCCTTCCTTGGTTAGTGCGGTCAAGGAGGTTGGTGGATGGTTCAAAATCTGTTCTCACCATGAGTTGGCACACCTCATCAGGGGCAGGAGCAGGGCGAGGGAGTACAGGGAGGAGATGGAGGCAGGCATGGGACGAGGAGTGCGAAACCCCACGGAAAAAACTGCCTTCAGCCTCAGCCAGGTTTGCGGCAAGCCCAACAGACTACATGTCATGAAATTTGCCTCTTTTCTGAATATGCGCAAGTTGATCTCAACTCAGTCCACTTAATCAGATATGATTTTAAATTTTGGCTGGAGTCACTGATAAGCTCCATCTCGGTTGTGCTTTTTAGAGAAGACTAGCCAAAAGGCCTCGGATCGATGTGGCTGTTTCTGCGCTGAATGTGTGAACGAATACATCCGGAAGGAATCATTTCATGTTTACAATTAAATGTCTGTCCTCCAGTTTTCCAGTAATCCACGTTCTGCAAATATTTGAGCCAGTAAAGTCTGACCACACAAACTTTACAGAAAGCAAACACCAAACAGCTGTGAGACAAATAAATTAATTTTAAATCCGGGGAGAACATCTGCAGAAGTCTGTCGGTACCACTATCTATAGCTCTTCAGAAGGAGAGATCTCAGTTCCTTTTTTGCTGACTGTGTGCTGTTATTTTGTGTAATTAATGAAGAAGTTGACAGGTCAAGGAATTGATCCTGACTTTTCCCAAGTCTGCAATATACTGTAAGGGATGAGTAGTGAGGAATATTTTTGTTTGCTTAAGTTTGGGCTTAGCCTGGAGTGAAACTGCAGTCTTACAGCACTATTGTGTGTAGGCACTGTAGAACTGTGCAATTATAAGATATCATTATACAATCATTTAAACGTGGATAACTTAAACTAGGCTTCCTGTGTTTGGTAGTTCCTACGCTTTTCCTTTCTTCTTTTTTAACTGCATCAATTTATATATTTTCTATTCAAATTCTTGAATGTAATCAGCTGGAAAAGCAGGCACATAGAAAACAGCGTTGTGGGGCTTCCAGCCAGGCCCAGCGCTGCCCCAGGAAACAGTGGGGCACCTTGACTTTGCCTGGTATCAGGAGGCACTCAGCACCTAGCGTGACTGGCCAATGTAAATGAATGCTGGCAGGAGACTGATACCCTGGGATTAAAGGTGGTATATAATTAGTCCATATGACTTCTGTGGATAATAATTGCAGGTAACTGGCTGCATTCTGCTAATACAAATGACTGTCACTATGCACTGAGGGCATATGTTATCTGCGAAGGTTTCATGTTTCATTTCAAACAGGGAGTTATCCATTAATAAAACAGAAAGCGATTACATTAATGTGCTCTCTGCCAAGACCGCCCAGCCAAACATGTGTGGAGCTTTTTCACCAGTGCTTCCCCGCTGAGCAGCGCTGCCTCTGGGCCTCCGCTCTGCGGCGCAGCCAGGCACAGGAGGGCTCCCAGGGACTGGCAGAAATGCCCGAGTAATTCACTGCGGGGAAATGCAACAAGCAAATACTTGAACTGTGTTGTCCAGTGAAAAGGAAACAAGACCATCTCGCGGTGGGAGAAGGAGCATGAAAAGATGTTAATCGCATAAGCAGTAATCTCTTTGGCTGTTCAGTGTGCCACGCTTGGGCTTTGTTTGCCTTGACTTATCTGGCTTACTTATCCCAATCTGTGATCACAGAGGTGGTGGACGGCCTCTTTCCAGTGTGCGCGAGATCAGCTACTGGAGAAAGGCAATGAAACGTTAAGGAGGAAAGGTGGTATCATAAAAAAAGCAACCTTCAAGGCCACCTAACTAGACAAAAGGGCTCAGACAGGCAATAAAAGCAGAAAATCATTGAGACAGCAATGAATTATGAAGGCTATTAAAACCCACAACTGAATTTACAGACTCAACTTCCCCCGATGTATTATAAAAAAGCTTTTCCCCAGGAACTGGAGATATCAAAATTTGTATCGCAGATTAATTACAGCTTTATTTAGCAAAGCCAGGGAGGGGGAGTTCAGCTCAGCCAAAATAGCATGGATATTAACAGTGTTAAACATTCTGAATCTCAAACACTGCCAGGAAATCATTAACGTTACATTTAACAATTTCAGGTACTTCTGGTTTGAACTCCAATTTTATTATTTATGGAATCTTGATTGCAGAAAAAACATACCCAGCACTTGTATTTAGATTCTGTTTACAAAGGAGCTCTGTGTTCTCCCTGGAACTTGCATAAGAACAGAAAAGTAGATTATGTGCTTTCTTAATAGTTCTTCACAAAGACTCTTCTGTTTCTGAGAAATGGTTTATGCAAATGTAGTCTCTGTACTGCTTCAAGCAGTACTCATGGAAAAATGACATTTTGCAATAGGGAACAATGAATATTCAATGCGTCATTTCTTAGGTGAGCTAATGGACAGATTGTACTCCACGGCCGCTGCCATTCTCTAATTTTGAAATTTTGACAGAGGGCAGGGAAGTATCAACTGGCAGTGGGAAATAAAAAGCACTGGCTTTCAGCCCTTCCAACAGTATTGCAAGAAAGGCAACTTGGGACTTTAAATTGCAGACTGGGAGAAAAATTTCATTTTCTGCATAATAAACTAAAGGGCTGTCCTACAAAGGGGCAGTACTGGTAAAAAATGTAGCCGCGTCCTTGAAGTCACAGCTACTGCTGGACTGTGGAAGGGCAAGAGGGTGAAGGCTGCACAAAAGCCTCCCAGAGATATTAATCCCTGGTGTGAATGGCACAAAAAAGAGGCAATTTGGAATGTACAGGCCGTATCTTACAGGCCTTATTCACACAATCAGGCACGCTGAAGTCAATGGCTTTGTTTGTATTGGACTAGGAGTAGCCTGAGAGCAAGGGCTGCATGAGGAGCCCCCATTTTGCAGTCCAGTTGAGAAAGGATGGGTTGGCAGTGGGAATTTGACCTTTTCATGACAAAATAGACTTAAGCCATCAGTTCACATACAACTGCTATATATGAACGGTAGCGTAACATGATAAAAAGCAAGAAATCAAAAGGAGTAAGAAAGGCAAATTAAAGTAGCTATAATGTGAATGTTTTAAGCCTCCTTTGCCTCTCCTGCACCTCACGTGCCAGCAGCGAGCTTTTTGAGTTGAGTCCCAGGAGTGAATATAACAGTTTAGAGAAAATAGTCAGGCTTGACTCGCTCCTCCTCTCTGCTCTGCACTCCTGCAGGTTTTCACAAACATTTTACTGGTTGGAGGTGGGACACAAGATGTTCTCAAGAGCGAGGGGATCTCAGCTTGTCCAAATCCTTAGCCAATAGTATTTTGTTCTTACTAGTCTTCTCCAGTTACCAGAAAGCCGGGTAACGAGATCTTTGAAACTTAGACATCTGGAGATAAAGAATCATTCACAAAATCTTCATGCAGATTAAAAAAGAGGATCAGATCTCTTATGTTCATTTAGAGGAAAAACATTCAATGTATGAAACAGAATAATACCTTCGATCACTGAGCTTTTCAAGTTTATCACATTAAGCGCAATGGGAGATTGGAAAATATTTCATGTGTATAAATGTCTTCTAGTAAGTACTTTTGATTAACAGGTGACCTCAAAAGAGAGATTTTGGACATGCTTTAAAACTTGCATTCCAAACAGTGAATTTAACACAATGTTGTAAAAAAAATAAAAAAAGACACATTAGATATTTCTTTTCCACACAGTCATCTGAAGTTAATAGCCCAAATTCAGTATTCAGTTACCTAACCATAATTCCTGAATTAGTTCAACCTACAGTCCATTCATTCAACAAGGTAATTGTGGACCAGAACTCACCAACTGAGATTAGAGATCCTGTACCACAGGATCAGATAGCACTGACTCTGCTTCAGCTGTTTTTCCAAACTTTATCCAGAAAAATCAGAAACTTGTTGCTTAGCCCAGATCTATATAATAGTGGTATATGTCAAAAAGAATGCAATATTGCGCTCTTTTTAGTTCCATCAGCAGCAGTACTTTCCTAACTAACTGTTCAAGAGGTGAGTAGTAAAAATTCCACTCTACACCTAGCAATATCATCCACTGCTAGAGGTTTAAACTAATACTCAAGGATGGTGGAAAGCTCTACCTTCCTTGTGGAGGCTGAGGCTTTGCTAAATATACGTTTTAAATGGCCTTATGGGACTGTATGTGCTAATATCGAGATTCTAAGCTGAGCATTGTTTCCAACTTCCTTTGGACCGCATTTCTGGCTGACGAACAAACAAATATTGAAAGTAATTCACAGAGTAAAAAAACTACCAAAAACACCAAAGACATGTTCCATTTGTAGATTTAATTAAGATATCATGTCAATAGAAAAGCACTCCGTCACAGAATAACGATTTCCTGCTGCTGTATATGCACCAAGCCAAAGCTGAGGAGTTTATTTCCAAAGTAGGAGATACTGGTCCTGCCACAGCTGCCAAGACAAGTGATATGACACTCTTGTAGTAACGACTGGAGCTGGTTTAATAATTTAACCTCATCAAAATGCTGAACTGCTGCTTGACAGAGAGGAGGAGAGTGTCAGAAGAAGGGTCAGGTCCGTACTTACTCTTTCCTTCGGGGTCAGTTGCTGGCCACTGTCAGACATCACAGCCGGAGCAACTGGCTTTTTGGTTGGACCCATCAGGGTCATTTCGGAGCAGACTAAAGTTGCCTGGGTGACAGACTCTCAGCATGACCACCATTTTGGATACCTAATTTCATGTGCTCCTTTGAAAGCCAACAGGACCTTTCAAAAGATAATTGCTGCTTAATGTGGGGGAAGGAACTGCAGTCTGTGTCATCTGATCAGTTTGCTTACCTAGCACCATTCAGGAGAAGTCCAGCTTACCTCTAAGCATAAGTCATGTGGTGAAGCCGGGGCTTTCTCACAATGTGAAAACATGGTCAAAAAGCTGCACTGCTCGCTACGGGTCACAGCTGGCAAAGAGAAGGAAAATAGAGAGGCTGGAGTTAGTGGATCACTCCAGAATCCTCCCAGGAGGGCTACAGTCCTCTGAGACCTGTACAGAGCCCAAACAGGTAAGGAAAGCCTTTTGCAACATGTATCTAGGGCTGGAGTTAAGAGAGATTCAGGAAGCCGAATCCAGTCCTGATCACTCTAACCCTCACTGGTGCATTCAGCTCAGGCTACACAAAGCAGAAGCTTTACACCATTTAATCTATTTTTAGCAAGTAAAAGGGCAGCTAGTTTATTTTCAGCAAATAAAAATGAGATGTTATTCTGATATGCAATTTCCAGGGACTGTTCCCTTCTGAGGAATAAAGAAATGGGTATGTATGCATCTTAAACACGAAATGAGTCCTCAGTTTGCCCAAATTATTGAACATCAAGTTGCAGCTAAAAAGGCAGTATTCTCATCTCTCCATCAGGCTACTTCATTTGTGATAAATAAAACCTTGATGCAGATAAAGCCAGAAAACACTATGTCCTGATAACTTACCCCAGATAGGCACAGATATGTACTGTTATGTTTGCAAATCACATTTTTGACACTGAGCCTAACATGAAGAGAAAATGGCTTAAAACTTGACCAGAATCAATATCGAGACTGTAACAGAAATTGGAGTGTAAACTCAGGCTGCTATTATTGTAACCTCAAAGTTTCTCTCAGATTCCTTCTTGGAAGTCATGCTTGTCCTACTCAGAAAGATACTAAAATAATTCTTGTATAAGTGCTCAGAAAAAGCTGTATGTAGGAAGTAAACTACTGAGCTGGCATTTATTTCATTTTACTCTAGTGTTCTGCAGTATGACATATTTTACATCAGCTCCACTGCATAAGGTTCTTCTATCTATCAACTTAAAGAGAAAATTTGACATTAAATATATTTCTTGGATAATATACTGGATGCTTCTGAAGTCTACACTGAAGCATGAAGTGATAGTGTCTGCTGAAGCCATCAGTTCTTATTGACAAGTCTGGTTAAATTATCAGGTTGTATGTAATTTTATTTGAGTGTAGGAAACTGAAGGTTATAGCCAAGAGCTTGGTGGGGTTTTCTTTCCTGAGATGATGATTTATTCATTTTGGCTTCAATAGCTATGGTGTCAGGCTTATTTTATATTTTTCCAACTTTGACACTTCAAACATTTGATTTCCCTTTGCAACTTCCAACCTAAAACATGTTTCCCATTATAGATATTCAAGTGACTGCCTTGCACACACTGACTCATGAGGCTGGTTTTTATTTTCACAAAATATATAACCTTATTTGAATAAAATACAGATGGTGTCCAATACATTAAACACAGCAAATTTGCCATTCCCTTCTTCATCCCCTCTGAATTCCGTTCCCCAGATTTTCTGTAGCTGTATGAAATCTTATCAGCCTCAAAAGCTCCGAGAGGACATGGCAACAGAAATTTGATGCCATTTATATTGGGTTTGCTACAATAAATTATGTGCAGGCTTTTAATTATTAGCATTTTTCTGTATGATTCTGCATTTGGAGCTCTGCTTTAAAGTGGGATTCATGTCCCTTGCAAGGTACTGAATAGTCAGCTTCACATGGCCCTGTGGTGGAGTTTGGATTAAGGGCATTCGACATGGAACATGGTACCAAATAACCTTCCTTCCTGACGACAGCTGGAGGAGATTCACTGGCCTCTTACATCACCAAACAATTTGGAAGGAACAAAAATGCAATACACTAATAGTATACTAAACTAACTGAATAAATCAGTAAAACCTGCTGAAATTAGTTGAAGAAAAATTGTCCTGGGTTTGCTATAAAAGCATAAAGGTTATAGTATACATACATAAAAGTTACTCGGAATGCACAAGTTCCAGGTTTTTGAATAAGATTCTGTCAGCATCACTAGATGGCATTGGAGGGTGCTTTATCTCATCATAAGAGAAAGGTAGCTTTAGTCAGCATTCAGTAGTAATTATTATTAGGAACACTAGTAGATAAGGAATTTATTCCAAGCAAGTTGAAGGCATGTTCTATGCAACTTTGGTAAGGGAACCACAACAAGAAGCAAGAACCAAGGCTGGCTGAGCAGTCCCTGCATTGCTGCAATTTCCTTTTGTCACACAGACGGAGTCCACCATCTCTGAGCTAGAACTGGAAGACTGAAATTCAGATAGAAATATATTGCCAAGGGTACTGAAGAAACCAAGAACTGATATTACGTGGGCTGGTGACTTCAGAGAGGTGATATCCGTTCCTAAGATTTAGGGTGGAATTTTTGGTACTGCATATTTGGCTTTCCTCCACAGCAGATTATACAGATATTTATTATGTAAATGATATCTCTGTTTTTCTGACACCTTTTCTTACTATATAGTTTGCATGTCCATTTCCTGTGACTTTTAGAATGAGATGTGTTTGCCTTCCTGTGATATTTTTGTTTAGTATCAACATCCACTTTGGAATTACTGCTAATTTTAGTCATCTACTCTTGCCCATTGATTGTTACTGCAAAGAAGTCGTGCGGTGTCAGCTGCACCACAACTACAGTGGTTTCTGAACTGCAAGATTATTGTTACACTTACAGCATCCTCTTTTATTCATACTCTCCAGAAGCTGGTAAAAAGAAGCAAAGAGGAGTTTGTTCCCATATAAACACATGATTCTAGGACTACATATCAGAATAATTATAGGTCATGGAACATATGTCGCAATATCAGGCAGCAAAATGGTGATTTCTTTTCACATCTGCCAGCTTGACCCACAATCTAAGTCATTAAACTTTTCAGTTCTCCAGGCAGACTGTGCAGAGTCTGCTTGCAAATTCATTGCCTCTACAACAAAGTGGGCATTATTTTTTGTCTCTGTAATAGTCTCTCTGCTTAAAGAGCTGTATGGAATCTAAATTCTATAATGAATCAGAAATCAGAGCTGTATACGGGTGAAAACCTGACATTTAATTGAAATGTTTCCGTTCTTCAAACAGGCTTTAGTTTTGCCAGTCTTGGGACTAAGGACAGGATGGTCAAACACGTAGGGATAGTAGCGTTCGTGCTGACCAACCGCTTGTGTCGAGGAATGAGGTGAGACCTGCTAGCAAGTCACACAAGGTTGTTAATAGGTCATGAACTCGCACAAAGCCAAGATCTTGTATACAATGTTAAGTACACCCACTTCTGAAAGTGCCACTGTGCCCCTGGTCATCTATTTGTCTGACTGACTGCCCTGCGCTCCTTCTGGTGTATTTATAGAAAGCTGCAATTCACAAATACAAGTTTGCACCATTATCTTCATACATGTCAGGTACTCGTAATATTGAAAACTGGAAATGATACTTAGGGCATACTTGAAGTCAGCAGAAGGATGATAAATAAGAATGGCATTATACCTGTTACACAGTAAGTGTAAATCTGTAGAACGCCTTTCCTGAGATTATTTGTTAAATGGCGTGTCTTTAATGTGCTGCGCCTTGCTAAAGCTTCCATCTTAAAGTAAGGGAACTGTTCATACCGTCATTGTTTAACTCTCACAGAAACCTACTCATGTGGCTCACAGACACACGTACACGTGTGTATACAGGGGAAAATCAGTGTGGTTTTTTCTCATTTCTATGGTCCAAACATTCAGATCCAAGAGGCAGGTTTTATTTAGTTGCTACTCCATAGCTACTTTAAAATCTAACAGTCTGATTCTGTTTTGTGTGAACATCAATCAAGGATTAACAGAATTATACTGGTAAAATCAAGCTAAGTAAGATCAGACTCTGGCTTTATCATTTCAAGTAGCCACCGGATAGTTTTGTCTTCCTTCTCAGCCTCACAGTCATTTGCTGAAAAACTGTGGTTAGCAGAGATTTTTTGTTTACAAGCCGCAATTTCTAATAAATGTGTTGCTTGCCCTCTGGCTTGACATCAAAGCCAGTTTCATAACAATGGTGGCTCCTACTGAATTATATTTCCCTTCAGTTTGCACGGGGAAGTGGAGCACCTATTACACAAAGGCAATTGTTGACTGCATGCAACTACAAAGCGAAAAGACAGAACATTTTGTTTCCTTCAGCTTTTTAAAATGCAGCTCTTAATAGCATCCATGTCAACTTGAAAAAAAATCACTCGTACTTACTTGCAGGCAACTTAGTCGTTAGAGTTAGAATGCCAAGGTCCTGGTCTGTGCTGCAGGATGGATGTGGACCCTGCGTGCCCTGGGAGCTCTCCGAGGCTCTCAGCCCAAAGTGGCTCGCTCCTGCTTAAAACTCAGAGAGAGAGAAAAATGTTTTCTTAAAAAAAAAGGATCAAATGGTCACATCTCAAAAAACATTAAGCAGAGTATGATTGTGAAGTCTTTATATCCTGCCTGCTTTTCACAAATCTTCCTCTTCTTCTTTGAGCCCCGTTTTCTTCTTTCTGCAGTCAATTGATGAAAACTTCACTTGAGTCTTTTCAATCCGAATCTGTTTGACTTCTTTCAACAGCATTTCACATTTTGACCAAAAGGTTAGGGATATGTTTTCCTGGAAAAACTTGTGAACTGTCTTGCTGCTTCATTTTTCCCTTTTTTTTTCTTTTGCCTCCCTGGTAGTAGGTTTTAGTGAGTCTTCAAAGAATTTAGTACTAAAGAATACAAGATAAGGCGCTCTCTATCAAAGTTTGAACATCCCTCTATTCATATATTTCTTTCTGACAGGCAACATAACAATCTCTGGATGTTTGCTGTCACCTTCCATATGCTTTGAATTACAAGTCCTCTAAATCATTTGCTTAATCTAAATTATTATCAACAAGAGTGTCTTTTTTGCTCTAAATAGCAACAGTGCATGAAGGCGTGGGGCCTTATAAACATTACTAGGGTCAGCACCCCACATCCACCAGTAGAAGTGAAATAACAGTATATGTTTTACCTTCTCCTTGCAACGCCTGCCTCCCGCATGTCCCCAGGTTGGAGCAGGCTGTGGGAGAGCAGCAGTGCAGGACAAACCCGGGGGAGCTGCAGGGTTCCATAACCATAGCAGACAGAGGCCACATGGGGTAGCCATGTTTTCCAGAATGCTTGTCTGTGACGGACTGATTAGTCACCAAGTCTACTTCTTTGCTCACCTGGTATGAATGGAAGGCTGCATTGACTTCCCATGAGCTGTGGTACAAGTTGCTAAGATGAATTTTAGAGGTAGCGACAAGGTCTTCACTGTGCACTTACCGTGGTCAGGTCCTGCTCCAGGACAGCAGTCCCCAGTGGTTGCCACAGCACATGCAGTAAATGGCAACAGGAAGACCTGCCTTCACTCCGAGCTGCTGTCCTCCCTGCAGCCCACTCTGCCATCCTTCTCACAAACCTTACGGGAAACTTGGTTGTCATGGCTGGCAGAAGTACCAAGCAAGACGCCTCAGTGAAGCAGGGAGAGGCAGAGCAAAGCACGTTAGGAATAGTCATACATACTTACATTAATCTCCATTATCTCATATTGGAAAAACGTGTTTCTGAAATTCTTGTGTCTCACTGCCCATTCAATCCCCTTCAATCTCCCTTCACTATACCAACTTACCCAAGCTCCTCGGCTGGCAACAGGGCCAGGCCACTCATTTTCAGGCTTTCTCGTAGGGTGATGAATGCTCGAGGTGATAACAGTAATTTCACCACAGATTCCTCTTAGACGTGACGCAAGTTGTAACAACCTGTTTCTGGAGCTGAATACATGAGACTTCAGCTTTCCACTTAAAAAGATGCATTGAAGTTGGGGAGAAAGCTTCGAAAAATGACCAGAGAGAGAACAGTAGGCTCAGACAAGATACAGAAAACTAGAACACTTTTTTATTTTAGTCTAAGCAAAGACCAAAGTTCCTAACATGTCTTCACTACATCCCCAGGATGTCACACCAGAGATGATGCCGAGCAGTGCCTGTTTCATTGTCCGGCATCTGTTCCCAGTAGCGGGGAGAGCGTCACCCCTTCCCCAAACTGTCACAGAGATGGAGGGTAGCTCCTGCAGGCGCTCTGAGCCGCAGCCTGGCCAGGCCATTGCGGCACTGGATGGGACCGAACGCTCAGCACAGCCCCTCGCAGAGCCGCAGCACCCACCGCTTCATGGGGCTCTCACTTCTCCAGATGAACTCAACATCCTGTTTAGCACTTCATTTTGTGCATAGCTGATTGGTTTTTCACTGAGGAAATATATAAGCTCTCCCTGTTCAGCATGACACGTGCATAAATATGTACACACATACACACAGGTGCCTGCACACACCCAGAACTCAGTCATTTAAAGCCCTGTGGGTGTCTTCTTTCATGTTTCTACCCTGTGGCTTGAGGAAGCCAGGAAATGTAAAAAGCAGTCAAAATGTTAGAGGAAAAAAAACAGATAGAAATGCCTTTTCCACAGAAGAAGTGGAGTAGCTCCCAGGCTGACTGGCCCAGGCCTGCCAGCTTACTTTGTGCCTTACTTCCTCCTCCTCCTCTGTAGCTTCTCAGGGGTTTCCATACCACAAGCGCCAGCCAGGCACTTTGCTGAATCAGACCCATTGCTGCCAAAGACGCTTTCTCCCCATAAATTTAGACTTTTGCCAGTGCTTATTACAGCTATTAAATTCACTTATTGTAGTATCACACCTCTCTGATTAAGATGTTAATCAGCATTTCCATTGGAAAGCCTTACTCTCAAAGAGTTATAAAACTGCCTGTATAAAGTTGATTACTGCTGAAATCTAGAATCCAGCTTCTTGGCTCGCGGTTATGTTTCTTTCTTGCTTACTTGATCTCTGTTTGCAAAAGCTGATGTAAATTGGTTTGGCAAGTTTGTTTGATTCCAGAGATAAACAATTCCTGACTTAAGAGGCATTTTTTTTCCGGTGCATGGAAAGTGACGGAATGAAATTATCCTAAGTTACCTGCCTACAACATTAAAGAATTACCCTGATTTTTTTTTTTCCTTTTAAATGTTGGTATTTTTTACCTAGGGATGCAACTAAAGAATTTAACCGTTCACATCATTTTTAAACACTGAGTATTTTTGGAGCAGTATACAGTGCTTAACGGTAAGGCAATCACAGGAGGTTAAAGACTTTTAAAATACATACCAGCACCTCAGTGCCAACAACCCATATCACTTCAACGAACTGTGCAGTATGTGTTGGCATGATTTATGTAGCAATTTTAAAAGAATCTGTAGTGTTTGTTTATTACCACAGCATGATTGATGGGTTCCTAACTGCACAGCGACACAATCAGCTGAGCTATTACGGCTGGTAGTTTGATAATTTGTGAGTTACAGCCGTTACAGCGTGTCATTTCAGTCCATTGCCAGAAGTCGTTAGGGTGTCCGTGACCTCAGAGAAACCGCAGTGAGACGAGATCCATTGCCAATGGCGTCACCATCTCTCCTGCATAGTCACACAGGCTATGAGCATTTCTGCCCAGCTTCCTTGGCCCTCCTGCTCTCCTCGGACCCTCCTTGGTACAGCCCAGTAAGAAAAACCACCATTTAGCCCGATGAGTAATTCCTTCAGGTTCTGCTCTCATCCTCACCCTTCCAAATGTTAGAAGGCTGGTACCGATGTGACTCAAACTACAGAGGAAGAAAGGCTGCTCAAGCCCTGTCTTCTAATGGTCACTTGCTTTGCGACAGGCAACTGTTTAGAGAAAGCCACCACATACCCCTAGAAACACCCCCCTCACCAGGAGCCACTGGAAATACCTCAGTTCCTTCCTGGAAAAAATATCCCAGGCTTAAGTTTACATACAATACATTATGCCTAAGTTTTCACTGGAAGAAGGCATTTATTTGCAACGCAAAAAATCGAGCATGAAAGAAATCATATTAATCTTTTATTTTTTTTTTACAAAAATAAACAATTTGAGAAACAAAAGCACATTTTTTTTCCTGACTGTACAAACTACAAAACAGTATGACATTGGTCACTTTAACATTTACTTTATTGCTTTCACTGAAAGCAAATTCTCTAGACACACCATGCCTGTAAAATGCATTTTATATAGAATTAAGGCTAGCATTCATCTGCAATTATTAAGGTCATTTTCTTCATCCACTCTAAGAATTAGCAAGCAGTGCCTTAGGAAACCAAGGATTTGATGATCAAGAATACGAATAACTGCAAGATAGTTATTAAGCTAGCACTGTTCTGCCAGCTGGATTGCTTTGCCAGTCTGTCAAAGATGTGGCTTCCTGAACAATTCAAACTCCATTCAACAAAAGTCTTAAGCACAGGCTTAATTGTAAGCATATGCTTAGGCCTATCCCTATTCAGCAAAGCACTCGGCACTTGGGTAAGTCCCTACCCTTTCAGCGGGACTATTCATATGCTTATGTGATTGGCTAGACCTACAAAATGGCTCTTTTAAATTAAAAATGAAACTTTATGATAACATTGGAAGCAAAAATGAAAATTAGCTACAGTCTTGCAATTCTAAACATAACCAGTCCCTTCCTTTTGACAAATACGCCGGCATTGCATATTTGATAGCTTTAACACAAATGCTGATTGTCTTCAGAAACGTTTGCTATTCAGCTTACAACCTGATATGCTTCAGTTAGTCTGTTGTGATTGTACGTGCCCAAATAAGTATCAGCGCGGAGGATACAGACTTCCCATAGAAATGATCAACTTTCATCCCTGTGCACACATGCACAGGTCAGAAACATTATGCTAACCTTGGTTAGAAAAGCCAGAGCTGCCAGCTGATTTATACCCAAAATTATATCCTAGTAGTGTATCATACTTGTACTTTGCTTTTTTTTTAAAAAAAAAGTCACATTTTCAAAATGTTGTTTTATTGCACATCCATCCTGGTCATGCAGGTTATTTCTTTAAAGTTTTGTTTAGCACTCTATAGATTAGAATGAGTAATAGTGCAATTATCTCTCCGGCCACAGCCACCTTATACCTAACAGCTGCCTATATTTATACACAAACAGCTCTTGTCACTCACGAGTCAGACTGAGCCACTTTAGCTGTCAGTCTGTCACCTTCACATATGTTATCTTGTCAGGATCAGGCACGATGTGATTTGAGGCCATCTTGAAGAAGACAAGCTGTCGACCTGCACCAAGTAGGAAAAGGCAAGAAAATAAAAATGATTAGAAGCGATAAGCAAAAGGTTGCAAACTTTCAAATACTGACATTTCGTATTCTTCTTCAACCTATGCATTCTTCACCCAACCCGAGACTGAACTCTTTCTTAACTTCACCTGGTCTGAAACTGAAAAGCTTTTGTCTAAAATGACATTGATTCTCCCCTGCTGTGAGAGTTATATGCTATAAGACTATGTTTACTCTTATCTAATTATGGTCAAGATACGGCTGCACACAGTAAATGTGTTAGGAAGGAGAGGTCTGAAAATTTTAATATAAATTTCACATGATCTTTAAAAAACGTACTTAAACACTCTCCCACTGACAAAAACAGGCTTGGGTTCAGGGCATTCATTCGATGGTACAGGAGCATCATCATCTTTGCGTGCTTGAATCTTTGCAAAACCGATCAGCGCAATGCATGTGAAACGCGACTTTCTCTGAAATAGCTCCAGCCGATCGCTGCGCAGCTCTGGGTTTTAAACAAGCGGGAACACGGTTGCGACTCCTCACACAAAAAGCCGCAGCAAGCACTCAGCGCCTGGGCAGCGTCAGGCACCTGCCATGCAGACAGCCAAGGCCACCGGGGGCTCAGTTTGGTGAGGTGTCGCTCCGCGGTGCTCGTGGGAGCCGCGGCACGGCTCTTGTATCTCCCCACGCTTACTGCCCGGGCCTGACGCGCATCCCCGCCTCTCGGTGGGTACCCGCCATCCCACGGACCCGCACTCTCGCTGCCTCTCCTTGGAGCAGAGGCCACACAGAGATCTTCCACAGCTACTCAACCTCTGCCTTCCCTCTCGCTGAACTTCAGAAAGCCAAAGGCTCTTTACTCCCAGCCTGCCTCTCTAGGGGGCTCCCATAGCGCTGTTTTCTTCAAAGGTATCACACAGCAAACGGGATGCCTCCACTATGGAGCAAGCCTCCACGCTGCAGATTCCAGGGACTCAAGCACTTGTGCATCAGGAATGACACAGTATAGGAAATTATAAATAAGACTAGAAATATTGCTGTTATGTCTCATTTGCTTTTAATATTATAACCTGAGACAGGAGCTGCTCTAAACTTCCTATGAATTTCCCGCTGCCATAATAATTACTTTTTTAGTATATTAATTAACTCCAGTAGTCTATCTATAAATAGTCTGACACAATGACCTGGCAGTCACTTGTTAGCCACAGGCAAGGTTAATACAAAATACTTTTTTCTAGGTTCCATGGGAGTCTCTCTTCACACCTCCCAGAAGATCAAGAAATGCAGAAAGCCATAGCACTACAGTGCCTAAAACACTCTGAAACACATGAACTGTCTGAAGTTTCTACTAGTTTGTGATCCTTTCAGGGCCGGGGACCTGTCCTGAGAAATAGGCATGTATATGAGCCCGGCTTTGGGGTATGTTTATGTTGCTCAGCTAAGCACAGCTAAAGCACGCAACTGCACACAGGGTAAATTTTGACTTTAAGGTTAAGGCATGTTGTGATCGCAGACGTACAGACAGAAAGCTGAGCCTCAGAGCCTAAATAATTTGCCACACCAAAGCCTGTGGCAGTGCAACAACTTCCATCAGCCTTCCCAAGGTGCGGCTGGCATCAGCCACCCTTCCTCTCAAGGACAGGAGCCGGAGAGCCAACCTGGCCCTCACAGAAAATGGCAGTCACAGGCAGGGAAACCGCCCTACGTGTGTGGGGACAACACATGGCAGAAAAAAACTCACCCTGACTTCAGTGGGGGTTTTACCTTGGGGGAAGAGTATGAAAGAACATGGATTTGGTGCACTGCACCTTACAGACAGAAACATGTCTTTTTTAATCTGTCCTTCAGGGAGTGCCGTGTGCCCGGGGGAACACTGCCAGCCGAGCCGTCCGTGGCCAGGCGCAGGGGCACGTCCTGGGCACGCAGCAAAGGCTGCAGCACTCGGCTCTTTGAACTCCCCAGCCACTCCAGAGCTGCTGCTACCAGAGATTTTTATCAGAGATGTGTAACATTTTTGTTTCTCATACTGCTCTGGAATTGCCTGAAATAGGCAGGAGTCTGGTGCAGAAGCAGCGAGCCAGGGCCAATTCTCCGCTTGATGTCAATCGGCACCGACTGCCTGCCTGCAGGGGAACCACACTGGGACTGCCAGGCCCGCAGACCTTTTGGAAAACATATTTCTCTTTTCAACGAGTGTATTCTGTCAGACAAGAAAATGAGTTGCGGTAGCAAATGGGATTTTCCCCTGGAAGTTCTACTTCTAATTCTATCTGGTTTTAAACCCTCCCTCCTCGCTGTCCTTTCGCCAAAGCCCTGCTGCTAGAAGCAGAGCGTGCCGCCCACCAGCGGCAGGGCACCTCTGACAGCAGCCAGGAAGTCCCAGCTAGATGCACGGGAGAACCTGTTTGGTTTTGTGTCAAACCACAACAACCACATGGATTGAAAAGATTTATTTCAATCCAGATGTTGGACCCCGTCCTGCACACTTAACTGCAGAAACAGGTCATGGGCTTTTGTTGTTGTTTCTGCTGCTGTGTTTTAAAATAAAATTTCAGACCCCACGGTTTGGAGACCCATGGTGCACATGGCTGCAGCCCTGTAGTGCCAGCTCCTCTGAGTCCACCTGCAGGTTCCTGCTCCCCTGACAACAGGCAAAGTGAAGCCCCACCAAAAATCAAACCACCTCAGCCGGAGCTTCGGAAACTTACAGCTGCTGGTGGTGGGTCCCACAGCCCAGCACAGCACACCCCCCAGACTGTATTAAAACACCTAAAGCAGCCAGTATACCTGACTCGGATGCTGTTTCTGCTCCACAGCATCCGCGACCTACCTGTCCAAGTCGTCTGGTTAGTTAAGACGAAAGCTTTGCACTGGGAGTAGCTGTCACAGATCTCAATGGCTTCGCTGATGTCAAACACGGAGAGGAGGCAGGCCTTATGGTGGTAAGATGGCCAGCATCTGTAGTTCTCATCAGGAATAAAAGCTTCAGGCACCCGCCTGTACTCTGCAAATAACCACAGCAAAGCATTCGTTTTGAAAGCTCTAGCAAACAGCTTGTTTTTAACAGGCAAGGTTTATTCTAACAGCTTAGGAGCAGGATATATGACGGAAAAGGTGACGGGCTAGACTGTACCAGTCCTGGTTTACTCCCAAATGTGTTTATAGCTCTGCACCTTACTTTCCTTTTCCTTTCCTCCTTTCTTCTTCTCAGCTTTTTTTCCAGAAAGCGTCTGTAAATAAACAGTCTGTGCACAAAACCCTTTCCCCTTCCCCACTGCGTAGGCGAGGCTTTGGTTTTATTAGGAGTTTTACAGGAAGAATGTCCCATTGAATAAACAGCATCCACTTGAATGAACTGACTCACTGTCCTACTTCTTCACAGTGAGCGGGATTGTCGGGGTGAGACCCGACCAGGCGTTCCCAGCCCTCCCTCTACCTCAGAAGAGCGTGCTATTTTCCTCTGGCTGCTTTAGAGAAGGAAGAAAAGACAGGCTTTTAATTAAGCAAACTTTTTTTGCTTGCTTGGGTTAGCACAAAAGGGGAGTCGCTTGATGGGCCTCCGAAGAGAAGGGGAAAAAAAAAAAGTAGCGGGAGCATGTCAGCGTGGTCCTCGCCCAGCACCTCCGCGCTGCCCTGCCGATTACTCCTCTCCCTTGGCTGCCGTTCAGTCTCACTTGCCTTTATGAGCTGCCTCTTGTTCTCTGTTCACAGCTCCTCTCACTTTCCCAGCCACTGACGGGGATTTCTCTAATGAGTGCATCAGCAAACCCAACTAATCATTTATAAACATTTCTATTTAGCCTCCAGACGCACAAATTGATGGTTCCCCCGTCTCTCCCCCCCATGTCCTATTCAAAAAATAAATACTTTCTATATTTCTTCTAATTGTATCTATTATAGAAACCAGAGCTGCCTGCCCTGACTCACAGCCTATTCTTAAGTCACTTCAGTTCAGGCATTTTCTGCCTGACATTGCAGATTCAGCCTCCCAGTATTTCAGACAGCACATTGTACGAACACCACCGAGTCAAAGGCAAGTGTGTCTACTACTCCAAACTGCCAGTATTTCAGCTGGGAAGAGAAGTACACATCCACAAGTGCTTGTTCACACCACACAGTCTGATTTTTTTTTTTTTAAGCCTGGCTCATTAAAAGCATTGCATGAAACATTCACAAACAAGAAGCAAAATCAGAGTTGATCATGTCCCACTTAAATCAAAAGCAAAAAGGTTTCAATTAATTAAAAAAAATGCAGACTCACACAGACGAAGGAAAAAAAAACAAAATAAAAATGCAGTTTTACATTACAAAAGATCACGTCTCCATCAAAAATATGTATGCTTTTCTTCTGAAGACAAGTCAGAGCATAAATCAAACTGCTACTGGCTGGATAGGTAAAGCCCCTCTTTTTTTTTTAAATTTCTGTATAAACTGTACTGTACAGTGTAACAATTGAATGTAACAGAATAGTATTGTCTTATCTCTGTAGGGTAACTGCCAAGTACCGATTTGTACCTCACAGCCAAGGTCAGTAAAATGGTATGTGCAAATAAAATTAAAAAAAAAAAAAAAAATCAATTCACCATTGTCAGCACCCTACACATCTATCTGTATCAGTGTGCGTGCCACGTTGACCGGATATAAAATGTGACTATTCACAACTTTTTTTTGCACGGCTACAGAAGTGCTGCCTAACACTGCACTGTGCCAAAGCCCACGCCACAGAGGACATTCGCAGAATGACAGCACTTGCTGCAGCAGAAGATGATGAAGCATCTGCCTGGTTCTCCGTGTCAGCAGGGAGCACGCTCCGACCCTTCCATGCTGGGGCTGGGAGCGAGCTGCAGCATCCGTCGGCACGCCATTAGGGCTATAAGCAGAACAGCCCCACATCACATTTTTCTCCATGCAAGGCAGGAGCTCATCTGGAAGACCCTTATTTTGACTTATCGTTCAATTTTTAAACTCTCCTGCGTGCAGATATGACTCTTAATACGCCCATAACACTTACTTTCTTCTCAATACTGTTCACGGTACAGCTGTCAAGGGTTTGGCGCTCAGCTGACGTCAACAGATTTCAAAAGAGCAGCAGTGATTTACGTGACCTGAAGCTCAGTCAGGGGTAGGAGACAAAGTTCTTCCTTTCCATTGGCTTTTTCAAGGTGACTGAGCATGGTAAATCATTTGGGCAGCTTGGACACATTAATCAGCAGAGTTGGGCCAGCAACAACTGCAATGGTGATGGGGAGGTCCTGGCTTGAAGGTGGCAGAGAGGATGGAAACCTCCAAGCTGGCACTTAGGGAGGTCTCACCATGCAGCAGAGCCCTGGGGCTGTTCCTACTTTCCCTGCTGCTCCCCGCCAGTACCTACATAAGGGAAGCCACCACCATCAGCAACAACTCATGGGAACAGGGTAGCGTAACAGGTACACAGCAGTACGACCCACAGGCAAAGATAATTTTCCTTGGCTGGGAAGTCATCAAGCACCAGACGGGTGAAAATGAAGCCACTGGAGTCTAAGTGAGAGCAGAGTCACACGGATGCCACAAAGGCAGCTTCTGGCAGGTCCCCCGAACTGGCACAGACTGCTGAACGCCTGCAGTTTGGGGATCTGAGCCTCCTGCCTACGCTGCCCACGGGGAGAGGAGCGGGATGCAGCGAGGGGGAAACACAGGAAGGCAGCCCCTCTCTACACCTGCATGGCAGGCAGCGGGGACAGCTGCCCAGAAGCACCTTTCCCCAGAAGCATCCTGATGGGAAGGAAGGCAGCCACACAGAGCAGAAAGCGGGACACGCAATGGCCCCATAACCTGGCTCATGCTCCCAAATCAGCCATACGCTCCCACCACCCTGGGAAGCCAGCACAGGATCTTCTCTCAAACCATTACAGTCAGAACTCACCAGAAACTCACTGTAACACCAGCTGAGTGCTAGTCTGAGGAAGCCACATTTTTCTCCAAAACTCACTTTATCTCAAGCAGAGCAAGGTAGCTGCCTTCCCCGTTTGCACAGCAAAGGCAAATATCCCTGGAATCTCTTGTTTACACAGTGACAAATTAGGGAGCTGACCCCTTAGCCCTTATTTATACGCGTTGTGAAGAAACACACTCCGCTGACATGAACTGGAAGGACGCCCCTCCATTGAGAGGTGCCCTGGCAATGACATTAGCCCCAGCTCGCAGGAGAGCTTGGCTTTCCCTGCACCTTTAAATGATCATCTTAGTCACTACAGTGCAGTCACTTGCTCAATTTAGCAAAACTCCACTGGTTTAAAGACAGCTCCAGCTCAGGTTTTTGTCCTGCCAAGACCTGAAACTTGCTTAAATGGAGTCCGTGGAATTTGAAGGCTCACAGCAGTAAATCACATCATAAAAAGGTCAAAGTTCTGGTCGATTTCCAGACTAATGGTGTTTAAAACCAATAAATACTTGCCTAATACTATAAATGCAGCCATAAATTTACACTTTTGCATACATACTCATAGCTTGACACAGAGTACACAAAGTCTATCAAGGTAATGGCAAGGAATAGGTCAAAGAAATGCAAGACGCTCCTATCGCTATCACCACAGAAAAAGAATGCTTTTCTCCACCTACTGATTTTGTGAGGATTGAAGCAAATAAATGTAATACAGTAAGCTTGATCTTCTTGTCACTTATGACAGATTTAGTCCAGCTTAACATACAGGAGCTGATTCGCTGCTCACAGTTATACAAACAAATCCTACTAGGAAACATTTTTCCTGTCCCATAAACATTTTGAAACTTCAAAACAGCTTGCCATGCTGAACCTGGGCAACCCTCAGAATTTTTTTTTGTGATATTTTTAACAGTGTTGAAATATTTTTACAAGTTTGCTCTGGTCAATCAAAACACGGTGTTCTAATCAGGCCAAAATCTTCTTAGAAGTTTCTCACAGCACAAGCCAGCCCCCACAGCAATTTTCCGAACCGGCACCTTCTCATGACAGGTAAGAGAGGCATCTTTAAAAGCAACCTGCAGCATCACTGACCAGGACAAGAGCTGTAAAAGAAAGCCAATGCTTTAAAATCTTGCTGTAAATTTTTTCCATCAGAAATTACCTGGTTGTCCCAAAGCCAACTACAATCTATAAACATATTCATTTTCTCTGTACCAGACTGAATCATATAAATAACTCCACAAGTATATAATAAACTATGTGAAACCGCCTGTGGTTTCCCCTTTTTAGCTTGTTTGAATCACCCTAAATCTGACTTTAATCAGTCCTAATGACCATTTATTTCAGCCACAGCAGTCAGATTGCATTTTTACTACCAGCTACAGCTACTCGTTGGAAATTTGCCCAGTTCTCTTTTCTAGTTATCACCTGCCAATACACCATGGGTCAATGACACAGATGCAGTAATGTTCATCCTTGAGAGCGAAATCATATTGCTCCTTTTTCTCCACTCTCGAGAGGAACACTGGCAGTCGACTCTGGATTTGCTTTTAATTGCTTTGCTTACAAATAAGCAGAAAGAGTCTGATCTTGCCAATCTCAGCAAAAAGTAGTATTGAGCAGTGTTTTGCTCTACAAACAGTCCCCTCCAATTCCCAGGGAGCTTATGGAAAACAGAATCAGATCCTAAATAGACAATAATACACTTACATTCTTAGTACGCTTCATTTTATGCTGAAACTTTCCTCATGCTTCAATACCTCACATTTAAACATGCTTTTGACAATAAGCCTCCCAAAGCCATATGCGCAGTTGCACTACGGAAAGCTATTTTTTGGTAGGTCTGAGTAAATGACATGCTAGGCATATCCCACGTGTCTCTGCTTTCAATCATTTCTGACTAATTCCAACTGTTTGGAAGGACAGACAGGCCTGGAAGGACAGGGGTTTGCCGTCAGACTGGGAGATAGCCCTGCTTCTCTGGCGAATATTTTTGTCCTTTGGCTGTTTCCCGCGCACAGACTGGAAGCGGAGTAAGGCTTGCCTCTTTTTGTACGCTTCTATTGTGCTTACAGCAGAGCCATATTTAAATCGGTACGCAGGCCGTCACCAAAACTCAAATAATTAGGAGAAGAACGACATGTTCCCTTACATCTTATTCTGCTTAACGTGACGCAGCTGGAGCTGTTTTCCTGCCCGCCCCATGTCCCAGGGCCACTCACCAGGCTGCGGAGCTGCTCTGCCCCCACAGCCCCGTCTGCGGGGTACACCGATCCACTGATGGCAACCAGCCCACACTAGTGCCACAGACACCCGCAAGCTGCATCTCGCCCTTGCGCTCATAAAAACAACAATGCTGATGATGGACAAGCCAAAAGTTGTCTAGGGTCACAGGTGCAGGGTATTTAAGATTAAAGACAGGTGCTCACAAGATTTTTAAAAGACACTCTTTAGTGTTTGTTTTTGAAAGGAGCTGAGGACCTAACACACCAGCAGAATGCATTTGCTGTATGCTGCCAAGTTGGACCTAGAGTTTAGCGACAGCAGAATGTTTCAGTCCAGAAAGCCAACTGTATCCCGGGCTGCATCAAAAGTAGTGTGGCCAGCAGGGCGAGAGAGGTGATTCTGCCCCTCTGCTCCACTCTGGTCAGACCCCACCTGGAGTCCTGTATCCAGCTCTGGAGCCCTCAGCACAGGAAAGACATGGACCTGTTGGAGCGGGGCCAGACGATGCCAGGAAGATGATCCGAGGGATGGAGCACCTCTCCTACGAGGAAAGGCTGAGAGAGCTGGGGCTATTCAGTTTGATCTCAGCCTGAAGAAAAGGCTCTGGGGAGACCTTATTGCAGCCTCTCAGTACTTACAGGGGGCCTAGAGGAAAGATGAGGATGGACTTTTTAGCAGGGCCTGATGTGACAGGACAAAGAGTAGTGGTTTTCAACTAAAGGAGGGTAGATTTAGACTGGGTATAAGGAAGAAATTTTTTACAACGAGGGTGGTGAAACACTGGCGCAGGTTGTCCAGAGAAGTGGTAGATCCCCCATCCCTGGGAACATTCAAGGTCAGGTTGGACGGGGCTCTGAGCAACCTGATCTAGTTGAAGATGTCCCTACTTATTGCAGGGGGGTTGGACCAGATGGCCTTTAAATGTCCCTTCCCGCCAAAACTATTCTGATTCTATGACTTTGCTCAGTGAATAGGGCATATAGTTTGCACGCTGGTAGAGATACGTGTCAGCAACAACCATCTGGTCACTACACAGCTATACAGCCCCACCGTATTTCCAGTGCCGTATGGGTGCAAAGGAACCTGCTCCTGCATTCCTCTGCGTGCCAGGATTGCCTGGCTGCTGATGCAAAAGCCCCCTGTGCAAGGCAGGGTGCACAGGGAGACCTTCTGCCAGTGCTTGCAGCCCCAAGCGCCTTTTCCCCTCAGCTGGCCAGCAAGCAGCCTCGGCGTCCCTGGGAAAGAAACTCCAGACGCCCCAGTGACAGATAAAGCTGGAATCTGGGCTGCAGGGAGTGGGCTGCAGTGTGTTCCCGGCCAAGCCCTCAAGCGCCTGCAGAGTACTTCTTGCCTTAGCGTTGTGGCCTGCCGCAGGATATACAAACTGCCTGAAACAATATTCAAGCAACCTTGCAAAATATCTCTCGCACACACACATGTGCACAAACACATCCCTGATTTCAATAATTCTTGGATGGATTTACAATTTCCTAAGCAGGTTGCTATAGTGACCCTGCAGAATATTTTTTCAAAACACTGTTGTACTGTAAATGTTTACATACAGCATAATCCTGCCAAATTGTCTTAAGACAAAAGAAAACATGAAGTGTCTTTGCTTTATGTCCAGCCTTCCAGCTTTTTTAATATTTAGAATGTCCTTTCAACTAAGAGCAGCAGCTAATTATGCCTTTCTGTGGGCTTGCACACCCTCATGCCTAATAATGGGTCATCTATTAGCTTTAATGAATAACAAAGCTATCGGATTTACTAGTGTTAGCTGATTTCACGCATTTCTGAGTAAATTCAGAGTTAACTGAAAGGCTGGGGCTTAGCTCAAGGGCCAAACACCCACTTGGTACAAATGAGTGTCATTTGGTTAAAGTAATAAAAATGTTGATACTGGGGCAGGATTTTACTGACGAACATCAGCAGGGTTTTTTTATAGTTGTCTTAATCTGGATAACTAATGGAATGATTTAATCATTTTTAGATAACATGTCAGAAGTAGTACATGGTTCCTGTTTTAACTCACATTCTTCTGGATTCCAGCAAGAGACCAACAGGCAATGGAATATAAAAGTATTTGTTCATTGTGTCGTTTTAAACACTGTAATGTTCCTATATCAGCATTAACAGTAGTGTGATTTATGATTACAGAACACATACATAGCTATCGAATGTGTCCCACGCCTCTACTCTGTTTCTAAGATACTAAAGCAAAGTCCAGAGCATAATATAATTTACAGCACTATAAAATCTTTTACAACTGAAGCACAGTGAAAGCTTAATATCCAAGACCTCCTGTAATATAACTATGTCATCTTGTTAAACTTTATTTATGGGAACACTAGGGTTGACAAGACCTTTCTTCGTGTCACTTCCCGTCACTTCCCTACTGATTATCAACATCACCTTTCTCACTTCATGGTGTTCATAGGAGGAGGTCTTCCTTTCAAAAACATAGGTTCAGACAGATAACAGACTGTTTCCTCAAAGTTTATGTTCTAGTTACGGCCTTAGATCACTTGCCCAAGATCACGATCTCTTCTTTCCTGGTATGAATTTACAATGCTCTATCCAAGACAGTGGGTAATTCAAAGCATTTAGACCTACGAAATTCTGAAGCACCATTACCTAAGCTTCTGTGGTTTGTTTTCAAAAAAAAAAAAAAAAAAAAAAAAAAAAAAAAAAAAAAAAAAAAA
>Ga0065711_1026247_pt1 | contig 86915 bp, 49 predicted proteins | sample Hoacrofraction12_FD_59098 | JGI IMG/M metagenome (GOLD analysis project Ga0065711, IMG submission 59098) | Hoatzin crop microbial communities from Cojedes, Venezuela - Epithelial fraction 12 v2 (version 2) | ecosystem: Host-associated > Birds > Digestive system > Esophagus > Crop | place... | reverse complement strand
AAAAAAAAAAAAAAAAAGGAAGAAATGACAATTGCTTCCTACAAACTTCTTAGTAGTGTTTAGCAAGGTCTTGCCCCCAAGAGGTAGGGGAAGTGTAAAGTAATGTCCTAAATGGAAAAGTCTCCAGCTTCCCATGGGAGCTCTGTGTATGTGGTGCTAGACCAAAGTGTGGAAACATGCCTTCCGGTGTGTGATACTGAGCTGAGGACAGTGTGCCCCTAATAGGAGAAAGATTTCTCAGTCCCAGACCTTAAATAAATACTTTGTCTTCGCTACCAACTTGCAGGGTTGCTGGTTTCTGTTTCACTAAATGACTGTAGCAGGCAGTCCTTGTCTGGAAAGGAGTCTTCAGTGAGCTTTTCCTCTCCAGCCTGTGAAGACTCAGCTTGTGTCCCCTACAATGGTTTAATGAGTGTCTGAAATAGCTGAGGCTTCTTAAAGCTAATGGCAAAAACTGTGGTACGTTGCTATGCCAGCATTTCTTGGTTAGCAGCAAAAGTCTTATAGTGGACTTTCTCCTGGAGGCCAGATTCTTCTGCAGAGGAATCCAGGCAGAGTTGCAGCCGAAGGGGGCATCTGGAGAAACTCAAAATGACCTGAGCTCTTTCTGCTTTGCTGATGAACTGAGGCAAAAATAGACCAGCAATTCATTTTACAAGTCTCTCAAGCTATCATAAGAATTTATAGGAACTCATTATACAATAAATTATAGATATAAAATAGCAGGTGGCAGATTTTTCAAGCAGTCTGCGTTAAAATTAATCTTTACAAGACCAAGAAAACAGGCCCCAGACCTATCTTCACTGAGCAGCTACAAAGGAAGTAAGCTGTAGTTGTGAGAAATGGAGTGTTAATGACAGGTCTATGCCAGTAAACGTAGCAAAATGCCTCAAATGTCTCAGTAGTAATTGTCATCAGAACAATTTATTTCCCTGCTAGTTATGAAATCAGATACAGTAATAGAGACAACATTTGTAAAATCCAGACACTTTATATTTTCATCAAACATAACAAATGTCTCTGTCTCCAAGGTTCATGAAACATAAACCCCCTTAGGGTCCTAGCTGGGCTGCTGTAAGCAAGCTGTGAAAATATTGATGTACTCATTTTATCCTTTGCTTTCCTTGTCCTTCTCTGTTTCCTTTCTTTATTCCTTACTTACTGGCAGCCACTCAAGTAGCCAAGTTACTTCTGCGCCAAGAGGATGAGGAAACCGTTTCCTCTCAAGCCAACTATGCTGACACTGCTATCCTTGATTTCCAGAAATGAATGAACAGTGTCTCCTGTCTGCAGCTTATTTCAGGCTTCAGTTACCCAAGATTCTTGGATGCAGAGAGAGCTTTTCACCTTCCCCATCTTCTCCTCACAGCCATAAGGAAGCCACTCTGTCTCCTCTACCTTCACAGCTGTGAGCTGCTCAGACTAGCAGTAGCAGCCCCAAGATGCTCTTCTCCATGGGCAGACTTTTCTTAAGTTGTAGGGTTTTAAAAATTTCTTTTAACCTACTGAAGAATTTTATGTGACTATTATAGTGAAAAGGAGATTTCTGTAGGCATTGGACTAGCAGTGCTACTTAAGCAGTGGGAATTAAAAAGTGGTGAGAACAACCCAGTCATTTGTAACAAAGAAGCAATTTAATAACTTTTAGAACAAATAAATTTGTGATGGCAAGATCAGTATTGCTTGTTTTTGCAGCATTAAAACTTTTTCTAGATCAGCTGGGTCAAAAGGGAACACTTCTTAACAGTGTTGCTAGGCCAGCCTTTGTGGACGTGTTCTAGGAGTGAGAGGAGTACTGAGTTATGTGCTGCTTAAAGACCATTCAAAGTGATAGTGAAAATACAGTACGGGTTTTTCTCAGTCAGGGTGGCACTGGACTCTTGATTGTTGAGGCACCATCGTGCTGCAGTCCTTTCTGAATTTCTGGGCCACATCTGCATCCAGGGTAAGCCACTGACTTCTGATTGTCAGCAATTTACACCAGCATAACCTTGCCTCCTTTAGCTGCAGTGCGTTAAAGACATTTGCTATCCACATCAACACCAGCTGAAATTTGGACATATTTGACCTTCATTCCCTAGCACTTTGGAAACTGAATAATAAATATGTAGTAAATTCTGCCCTCCAGGTATCAGATTATTTTTCTTTGCATCCCTTTGAAAGATGTTTGTTGTCTTATTTTAAGCCTCTGCTGCCAAGGGGAAAGCATGAGGCACGTGGGAAATAGGGAGGAGGAGGAGAGTGTATTCTAAAAGGAGAAAGCTATGTGGAAATCTTTGGTGCTAATGGATTGGATCCATTTACAGCCTTAATTTTTTCAGGCTACCGTGTATAATGCATTGTCGGGCAAACCACTAAATGTAAATCGTGGCAGTTTAGGTTTTTATTGTGGCTTCTGCGTTGCTCAACGGGAATATGTAGCAAAAGACAAGCTACCAGATTGAAGAGTTTGTGGTCTTAAATGTGCGATTCTGCAGGCAGCTCAGTGCAGCTATAGATCTCTGCAAGGCAGAATCAGGGCCTTGAGTAGATGGGCTTACACCTCAGGATGACAACACAGCTGCTTTCTAAGGGGAAGAAGTGGAGCAGCTTAGGAAGAGTATGCACTTAGTCGTTATAATTTTCATCACAGATAACTGAACAGGTTTGATAGGAGTCTTTGAAGAAGCTCCCCAAAATGAAAGAAACAGCTCCTGCAAAAGACAGACACTTTTTTTTTTTCTGTTGAATAAAATATATAGATCTATCGCGCCAGTTGTTTAAGAAAGTTTAAGAAGAGGAGAAGCAGGAGTAGGTGCACATTGGTGAAGAATAGTTACAACTACCTTGGGCATAAAAGAGAGCCTTCGTCCTCTGTTGTGCATGTGTTATGTGTATGTATGCTGGGTTTTTTCTATCAGTTGCTATAGGTAGATGGTCAATGTGTTTGACAAAAAGAAGGAAATGCAATCCCTAATATATGCAACAGGAGAAGTAGGATGCAGTTGGTGACGTGCTCTACCCACAGGTGAATGGCAGAGCCAGAATAAACAGGTATCCTTTATGCCAGGTCACAGTGCATCCAGCCTAGAGCCGTCTAGAGCTGTGTCAGTCTGCATCAACAGAAAATATGTACGATGCACTTAAGTGAAAGTGAATGCATGCTGAATGCTCTTAACAGTCTATATTTGTGACCAAGACTTCAGCAAGGTTTCTTCATGGTAATAAGCTTGCATGATCTGATAAAGGTTTCCATATCCAAGATGAAAGGGTCTCCTAAGGGAAGCTTCCCATTAGCAGTGAAAAATAGCTTGTCTGGCTTGTACCCTGTCCCTTGAGAAAGGTGACGCTTAAAGTAGCCAAGGCGCCATCCCCTGCGATCCTGGCTCTGGGGCATTGACAAGCCAGCATGTCCCTTCATCAAAGCATGAAGCTTTTCTAAAGACTTGACCAATTTCAGTGAATTCCTTATCGGGACAGGTTCTTCAGAGGTTTCTGTCTGAAGCAAGAGGGTCAGGGAGAAAAAAATAAACCCTTCCTAACACATTCTGTGCTGTGATTATTAGAAGATGCTTATAGGAAGTGGAAAACCCCATTCGTATCTGTGGTGCCAGGTACTGACCAAGCACTTAAATGTTAACTTCTTGCTTTCTAGGCAACTGCCCCGAATGTGGAGCTGTTCGCTTTTCTGGGTAGGTGGGTCTCTCTCCTGTTTTCTAAGCAAAAAATCTTTGAAATATCTCATTTTCTTCCCAGTCAGCGAGAGGTGGAAATGCTGATTACAGCCTGTCCCCAGCAAATTCCTGGGGTAGCAAAACTGCTTCCCACTTCTGGCATCTTGTATTTGGATTGTCTGGTATTTCTGGTATTCTGCTGCTGGCTAGAATCACATTTGTTGTGGTAGACATTTAGCAGAGAGGTGGCTGAGGTTTCAGTTCAGACTGTTGGAGTGCATGCTCAGTGCTGGTATAGTAGACAATGTGAAAGTACTAAGCCATTTTTTTTTTTTAATTCATTAAAAATTCTATCTGGTCATCTGGGATTTGTTATAGGTGTGTCCCTACTTCAGTTAATGTCCCTGTTGAATGCCTTTGTCTTCTGCACTTACCTCTCCCAAGAGGTGTGCATCTACCTCCTCTGGTTCTGACTATGTGGCATTATTTTGCATCAGTGACACATCGGAGGGCTGTTGGGACGCTGAGTGCTGAACACTCAGCTGTTGAGAACATCAATCTTTCTGCTGAGCCAGAGCAAATTTAATTAGCTTATTTTAACATTCCTCTTCATCCTGCGGGTGGGTAGAATTGATGCTGGCTGGAGCCTCAATTCCACGTAACTCATTTAGTGTAACTAATTACTGCATCTAAGTGAATGGTACACTCTGCTGACAGTCTCTGCAGTAAGGTGGAGTGGTTGCTTCCATTTGTTTGCTGTCAGAACCATCTGAAACCTTCCCACTTCAAGGCAGCAAAATCTTTTAGTTCGTGCTCGATGTCAACTGGGCAAACTGTTGAAAAGCTGTAGTTGGCACCACCCCATGCCAGTGATATGGTGCAGGCAAGGAGACTAACTCAGTGTTGAAGAATGAGAGTCCAAGCTTGAAAATAGGAAAAGCCTGAACTGTTCTCTAGCTTAAAGTTAGTCCCCTTTGTGAGTATGCATTATGATTCTCTCTATTTCATACTGGCATCTTATTTTTTATCATCACCTTAATACTATCCTCCTTTTTAACTAGGTTTTAGTTACGTATTTCTCACTAATTTAGTTCCTGCAAATGCCTGTTGCATTCTTGCTAAAGCTTTTAAACAAAGAACTCCCAAAGCAAAGATTTAGCTTGAGTAGATGTCATATATTGGGAACTAACTTTTGAACAATTAAAATCGCAAAGTTAAAGCATCTGAGAGGCAAGGAATTGGCAGCCTTAAATATAGGTGATAGTACTGGCTGTCCCCATAATACTTAGGGGGTACTCAGACACGTGGTAAGGAGGCTCCTTTTTCCCTGATTGCAGCTGCTTTAGTGTCTGACTGCTGCTTGCACCTGTAATGTTTTCCCCATTGTGCTCTGATCAAAGACTTAAAATTAAGGATGGAGAGTGTGTAGCAGGACATGCAGAGGAGGTTATTTCAACAAGCTAACTACATTTAGTAGCTCTGCAGAGAACAACCTGGGAGTCCTGGTGGACAAGAAGTTAATCATGAGCCAGCAGTGTGCCCTGGTTGCCAAGAGGGCCAATGGTATCCTGGGGTGCATTAAGAAGAGTGTGGCCACCAGGTCGAGGGAGGTTCTCCCCCTCCACTCTGCCCTAGTGAGGCCCCATCTGGAGTACTGTGTCCAGTTCTGGGCTCCCCAGCTCAAGAAAGATGAGGAACTACTGGAGCGAGTCCATCGGAGGGCTACAAGCATGATGAAGGGACAGGAGCATCTGTCCTACTAGAAAAGGCTGAGGGAGCTGGGCTTGTTTAGCCTGAAAAAGAGAAGGCTGAGAGGGGATCTTATAAATGCTTATAAATATCTTAAGGTGTCAAGAGGACGGGGCCAGACTCTTTTCAGTGGTGCTCAGCAACAGGACAAGGGACAACAGGCACAAACTGAAGCATGAGAAGTTCCATCTGAACATGAGGAAGAACTTCTTCATACTGAGGGTGGTGGAGCACTGGAACAGGTTGCCCAGGGAGGTATTGGATTCTCCTTCTCTGGAGATATTCAAGACCAGCCTGGACAAGGTCCTGTGCAGCCTGCTGTAGGTGACCCTGCTTCAGCAGGAGGGTTGGACTAGATGACCCACAGAGGTCCCTTCCAACCCCGAACATTCTGTGATTCTGTGATTTACTGTCCAAGCGTTTCTCACTGAGTAAAGAGGGTCACAAAATGGATAGTAACGGCTGTGGTAACCTTTACTTTTGATCCCAGATAAATTGGAAAAAACTTAAGACACTCTGCTATGCAAATGAGGCAAGAGAACAGTTTTAAGAAGAAACTGGAGTAGTTCCCTGCATTGGTATCTTCAGCTGCTCTGAAGTGTCATACTGGGAAGTCAGTGGGGGGCTCTTGCTCTTCTTCCATTACTTTCTGGACATCTTGCAGCCACTTTCCTTGTTCCTGCTTTAGATCTTCCTGCAGCAGAGATGGTTCAAGTAGCAGTCCTTTTGGGTCTCCCACTCAAGGGAGTCTGGCTGGGAGCATGCCTTCCTTGATAGATGAAGCCATTGCCAGCTTTTCTTAGGGCAGGTCTAGGGATTAAGCAGCTCCTTGGTGGTCCCAAAGCAGGCTGGACGTAACAGGGGATCTGAGTTAATGTGTCTCAAGTGAGCCTTGGGGAAATAGAGCTGAGAGAAAAAGGCTTGGACATGAGTGTACACATGTGCAGCGTCTTATAGTCCTTGAAGTGTTGAATTTATGCGAAATTCACTGAATAGAGACTAAATAGAGTGTGTATTTCTCTGTATTTCTTTATAGGAACAGAGAGTTTCCCTTGTTTAACAACCAGACGCAACATCCTATCATCTGCTTAAACAGGTATGTACTTTTTGCTTGATAGCATAGTTTCACAAGGAGGCTGCTTTAACAGATCAAGGAGGCTTGAGAAAAGAGCAAAAAGAAAACTCCTCTAGCTCCTGGAACACTTTATTTTCTGAGGTTAGTTCCTGCTTTTGTAATTCTCCTCGTATTATATTTTAAATACTTTATGTGTCAGCTGGGAGCCACTATACCCATTGTCAAAGCAGCTGCTTTGGCTTTGGCTTAGCAAGAACCTGCTTGCAGCTTTGGGTGGAAAGGGCCTAAGCTGGTGTTGATGCAAAGGTAGAGCATCCGAGAGAGACGATGGTGTTGCTGCACACTGCTCTGGTTTGTCATTTCCTGCCACTGCAGTGAGTCGTACCACAGAAAAGATGAGAACGGTTTGGCAGAGTAAGTGCAAGCATAATAGTGCCTCATCTCCAGAATCAAAAATTATTCGGTTAGATCAAACAACGGCACATTTTCTCCTCTTGAGAAAGAGAGAAAATTTTGAAGAGACCCCCATCTCAAAAGTGTGAAAATGAGTGTTAGAGAGAACCTGTGCTTCCTCTGTCACGTGGATGAGCAGATATTTGTTTTGCCAGTATTTCCTTATACACATGTATTCATTTCAGTTTAATTTACAGGTGAACATAGTTTCTGTTCTCACAAGCCTGAGTTTGAAATGCTAAGGACATAGTATTGAATTTCAGGAAATGGGAATGGATTTCAACTGAAAGATTTCATACGAAGCATAAAGACGAAATGCAGGAAGGCAGACTAGGGTGGCAAAGTGCATGAGGTTCTGCTGTTGTAACTTAACTTGGGCAGGGCAGGATGAAATACTGCCATTCTTTTGGGATGAAGTGTTGTGTTTGCTCTGGCCTTACAAGTACTTACAGTGCATGCAAGTACTGGGCCATTCACTTTTCATCCGTGAACTTTTTTCTCTCTCAAGCCATGCAGCCTAGACTTGCCATGGGCTGTGGGAGTCAGATAAAGGCTACGTGTGCTAGCCTATCCTGTCCCTGAGAGACACACTGCTGGTGTGCCTGAACTTTAGGATGTCTTTTGTTGTTGCACTAAATTTCAGTGCTACTCCTTCTCTTGCAAGGTGGCACAAGCAGCCCAGCAGTTTGGGAAGGAGCATTCTCCTTCTGGGCAGTGAACTGCAGGAGGACAGGAGCCAGCCCAGCCCCAGCGTTCGCTCCCACCAGGCTCCCCAGGGGCAGCCAGCACGTACAGCAGCCCAACATGCTGGCTCCCTGCCAGCGTCTGTCAGTGTGGAGGGCGGCATGAACCTGCTTACCATGATCCTGCATGCTTCAGGAATTCTCCTGTGGCCCCAGAATACCCTTGTGGCAGTGTGCGAGTACTAAATGAAGAATTAAATTAGCCTCTAAGACTTAAAGTGATGGGCAGTTTTATTGCATTTGCCATTTCTCCATTGATAATATTCTGCTGGTGATAAAGTAAATTCTCAGGTGTCTCCTGTGCAAAGCTTAAGTTGTCTCTGCAGATTCCATCTTCGACTGACAGGCCTAAATTATTGCTGTTGAAATAAAAAGTTTATCCGTGGAGTGCCCCATAGGCTCTTGGTGCTGCTGGGATGCCACAGACATTTTAGGAAGTGGGCAAGTCTGAAAGGAGGAGAGGGAAACAATTGTATGTCAGAACTAGCGTTTTCTACACAGGGTCACTGCATCAGTGGTTAGGAGATAAAAACGGGGTGTAATATCTTGTGAGCATCACTGTCTGTCCTGTCCCTTTGTCTCTGTAGTGACTAAAATTAATTGTGAAAATTAGCAGTGGAAATAATGTGCTGCAGATGGGTGACGGGGAAAGTTGTGGTAAAGGAGGTAGGGGCTCAGGAAGAGGAGACTGTCGTGTTGCCTCCTCTGCCAGAGCATCCCCCAAGGCTGGGCTGTTAGATGAGGAGGAGGGATAACAGAATCAGTGAGGTGGTGCATAGGGCTACAAGGATGGGTGATAAAGGGCCCATCCCTCTGAGATGGGGTGTCAGTACAGCCTGTTTGCAGCATTTGGAGCTGAGGGCTGAGCTTTGGAAGCGTTACGGCATTCTGTGACAGTGTGGTTTTGCTTCTGATGCTTCTGGGACTGCTGCAGTCACTCTTCACACTGGTCACTGGGCCCCGTGATTCCCTGTGCGCTGCGAACAAACTCAGCGTCTCCTGTGAACAAACTCAGCATCTCTTGATGCAGGCTTTTCACTGTGCTGTCTCTGTCTGTGAGCTGGTTCTGTGAAGGCACTCCACAACATGAAGGTACCAAAATAATTTGCTCATTCTGCCTAGGCCTGATGTGGGGCTGTTTCTGAGCAGGAGGGAGAATTCTAACACCCTCCAAAGGCTCTGTCACACTGAGATTCCTAATAATTTTCGGTAGCCTTTTAAGTATAAGCATTACTTGCACTTCTTTTTCTACTGTGAATCTACTGATGCTCAGAAGAAGGACAAAGACGTAGATGGGGACGGTGCTTGACAGCAGCCATTCTGAGCAGAGGCTTGAGGACAGCATGGGGCCAAGGTGAACCTGCAGTGTACTCAAGGACAACATTTGTGTACCGCTATTTTGTTCGATTAGGTTGGAACCTCTTCAGATACAAGCGCATCTTACATGAATTCTGTAGAGAGCTAAGTACACTTAAAATGACTGCACTGTAAATACACAACAGCTTGTATTTCAGGCTTAGAAATTTCCCTCACCACTGGTTGGAAGGTAATATTGTATGGGAAGATGAGCAGTGAGCAGTGATTAGAGCAGATTTTAGGAAAAAGGATGCGAATTGATACCTACTAGAGGATTTTCTTGTAGTACCTACAGATGAATTGTTGTCTTGGTTTCTGGAGAGTTGAAAACTCTAGAGATGTGCTTCTTTTTAATTTTGCTTGCTTTTTTTTACCTTGATGATCTGAGTAGCACTAGGGAATGATTGTAAGTGGGCAGAGTGCAGGATATAGCTTGATGGTGTTATTGGCATTGTCTTCTCTTTTCCCATGCGGCTGGCTTGAGTATCGCCTGTGTGGCATTGGGAGGGTTGCAAGGAGGCATCCCCCCACCTGGGTGGTTCTGGCACAGGGCTGAAGCAGGCTCTTGGCATGCCTACTGTCACAGCCAGCATGGCAACCAATCCTCCTTCATCAACATCCCTCTTTAAAATTGTCTCTTGCCAACTGGTAGACTGTTCTGCAGTCTCACTTGCAAGAAACCTGTAGCTTCCAGCTAAAACTTATCAATGGCCACAGGGTTATTGTACCAAACTAGCCTTTGGTTCTTCCTCTTTTGTGTTTATCCCTTATCATCAATCTACCTTGTTTCTCCTTTGTAATGAGGGGTGTCATCAATTTTGTAATCAACCTGTCTCTTTCCTCTTTTCTTCTGATTATCTTAATAACCATTATCTGCACTTCTTTTGTTTGAAAACATCTGTTTTGAACATAAGCCGTAAAGGCAGAATACTGTGTTATTTCTATTTATCAGCTATCGCAGGTAGCATTTCATACATTTTGAAAGGATTCAGTAGTGGTTGTTGAGCAATGGAAAGGAAGGAGAACATCTTCTGTCACCAGTACGTCATGATAATAGTGATGGTGGTGTTAGTAATAATCCTACCTAGCAGGCTGAGTCACTCGTAGGCGCTTAAAACTTTTTACAGCCAAGAAGCAAGGTTACTCAGGCAGGAATTGACAGGCAGAGGTTATACGACTTGTAGTGGCTTTTTAGTAAGCATCACCCCAGCTCCTTGGTGCAAGAGGTGGGCCAGAGAGTCCAGGAGGGGAGAGGAAGAGGGAAATGTCATCTGTCCTTTCCCCTATGTAGTGATGAGCAAAGGAGCTTAATTTTGAGGAGGAGATTGGTAAGTGAGGGAAACTGGACCATTCTGTGTGATGCAGCTCGCACTCGATGCTTTTGTCATGATCAGCAGCCAACGCCAATACTGAGCTTTTACATTCCTGTGCAGTACTTAAAGGACTTTATGGAGGGGCGAAATTAAGCAAGGTGAAGATGAGTTGGCAAGCTGATTTGTGGTTTTGTGAAGACTGACTGCAGTTGAGAAGTATATTTTTTTTTTCGCATCTTCAACAGTGAAGTCAACACAGTACTTCCTGTAGCTCAAGAACCAGTCCAGTGATTTGAAGATACAGTAATAACCTAACAATACAATGTATACTGTTAAGCAGGTATTCTTTATTATGGCGCGGGGCACATGGGGATCTTTCCTCCAAATGTGTGTGCCAAATACCCTTTCATTTCAGGTTAAATACAATCACAATATACATATTCATTATCCTTCGAAGAAATGCTTAGCATATTCATAGCTTTTCCAAGAACTAATCAGCATATGTTAATGTATTTCATGCATGTCTGTTGACGCCTCTGAGTGGTCATTGGGGGTCTTCAGATGAAGGTTTGTGCTCTTCATGACAGTGTCTGCTGGTTGATCTTTGTTTCTGCGCAAACTCAGTTCTGAGATCACATATATCATGTCCTTCCAGGTTGTTTTGCTCTGGTCTTGTTGCCCTCTGGTGCCTCTTTATCTCTGTAGCTCAGTACATCTGCCCTCCCAAAGCTGAGCTGTCTGAAATAGAATTATTTAGGAGTCTCTTATCCTACAACTATCCCAATTATCCACTGAGGACCAAGACTTGCTTTGGTTTTAATTATTTTGTCTAATGACTTAAAGTGATACCTTATATCTACATACATCCACTACATTCCTAGGTAGAAACAGGGGGAGTACAATAGTTACAGTATTAGATCACTATGTATGCAAGAATACAAACTGTAATAATAAAAACTACTAACAACTAGAAAAAATGATTAAAGCTACTTTGTTATAGTTTCACGTTTCTTATGATCCCTTCTATCAATCCTCTCTTTTCTTTAGACTTTTGTCCCTTTCAGGTCAAAAGTCTTAATCATTGTTAGATCATTTCCCCATACTTACACTTCTAACATAATTGATTACAGTAATTGGAGCATTGAATCACCAGTGTGCTAATGCTGAATTCTCACAACTGTGAGTTTTATCCCCTGAATCACGTGGAGGGAAAGAGAACTCAACACCATGGAGTAGCAGCTCAGCTCTCCTAAAGGCAGTTGAGTTTTTGCCATGGACATCCTTTAAAAAACATGTCATCTCGTGAAGGATTATAGCTTTACGACTATATGAGAAAGGAATTGCCCACAATTCTAAAAATTATAGTTTCAGTTTTGAAAGGTATGCAGTCCTTGCCATGCGGTGCGTGTGCCAGCCTTTCATTCTTGTGAACTGGAGGGCATCTCTGTGTCGATCAGATTATGCCATTCATCAGGGTGGGACCAGGCTGGTGACCTGCTAAAAAAGGCCTTCTATCCCTTGCCTCCTCCAGTTCTCTGGCCTACCACATGTCCCCTGTTTATCTTCACAGCAAGCCTTTGTCTGTAGCATCCTGCTGCTAAGTTCTCCTGAACTTTCCTGTGAAGCATCTGATTCTGGCTGGTGTCAGGGCCGGGATACAGTGCATGGGAATGTGCTCTCATCCATCAGTGTTGAGGGGGAGCTGGAAGTCAGCGCTACCTGCGAAATGCTAGTAGAAACAATGATCCCATTCCCACTTGATAACTGTAAATGGCTTTGTAGTGTGAGTCACTGAATGCATAGGCATTACAACCCTGTTACATTCAGTGCTGGGAAACCTGACGCTCAGAGTTAGGCATGAGTTATGTGTGTTTAAGCGGTGGTGTTAGTAAACACACTTTTGAAAGAGGCAGTGGGAGTAATGGGAGTGCTGTGAGCGTTCTCCATGAGAGGAGTTTGATAGAGGCACAAATTTGTTTGTATTGAGGAGCAAAGTGTATGAGAAGAACAGATGTTTGAATCATAATGTTCTTTCCAGTGTAGTTGATGAAAGCAAGCTTTTCATAATAGTGACCAAAAAAATACTCTAGTTGTTGTCCTTTTTTTACCCTCGTTTTTAATCCCTCTGAGACTTCGGACCCTTCTGAAGCTGGAAGTTATAATTCAGTCAAGTCTCTGGTCATGTATGTTGTGCAGCTGGAATAATTATACATTGTACATAATTGAGAGGGATATAATATGCCATGGAATTCATATACAAGTGAGGTCTTCACATGAAAAGGAAGATCCTGACATTACAGACACAGTCTGTCTCTTCATTGTTTTCCAAATCATCCTTGAATTCTACATCAGAAGGCTTCAGGACATTTTTGTATTGGAATTGTAGGGTTGCCTGTTGTTCTGCCTTTTGCCATGTCTGTGTGGGATATGTGTGGTGGATTGCAAGGCACTTTGATCAATAGTCCTTTCTCAACAATCAATTCATAATGTTATCCGTACCTAAGTCTGTAAGATTTTTCTGCTGCATGCTCTTAATAATAACTCCCTGGTATCCTTGTTTTAGTTATCACTTCTTTTGTACAAAAAAACCCCCTGACTTTGCATATTTATAGAATTATTCTTGCATGAGTTTGTCTGCTAAAATATGTAACAGAGAGGAATTGTGTTTCTGTTTTATGAGTGTAATGAAAACAGAATTAGACACAACAGGATCAAGTCTAGGGTTAATGGTGGCATGCCTGGGAATTAGCTACTGTGTGCAACAGCTTTTGCCATGATTCTTATTAATGCTTTATGATTCATTGCTGTAGCTGCCATAATATTAGTAATTAGGTGTCCAAGTCTGGATTAGATCACTGTTGTGTTAGATGCTGTGTGCTCAAGCAGCAGAGTTGTTCCAGACCCCAAAGAGCTTACAGTCAAATCTACGAAGAGACGTGGAGGTGGAAGCAGCCAGACAGCATGCTGGCAAGACCATATTTGTCAGTGTAATTAGTAGCTTAGAGACTCCGTAGTTCATGCTGGGAAATCATAGATGGAAAACCATACTCATGTGATGCAGTTCACCTGGGACATATCAGCGTGAAAGCACATACATTATGCAGCTGACAAGGGATCTAATCCTAAATTGCTTGGGTTTTCTGAATCAAAATCCAGTGTATTGTGGGTTGTAAAATACATGAGGCCAGCTTTGTCTCTAGCCTGTCTCTGCTGTTTTAGCATGTTTTCCATTGGGAATTTTTTTCTCTTTAGTACAGCAGAAGTCTAATGCAGCTCTGTATTTCTGCATGTTGGCCAGTGTAGCTAGTAATAGAGATGGGCGAAATAGTTCAGTTCCATTAAAAACTGATCTAAATGTTGGCCTTAAAATGGAATTGTATCCCATCCCTTCCCCCTCCCGCTTTTTTCCCCCACAGGTTCTGAATGTTTAGATAACCGACTTCAGCTAGCAATAAAAACACCGAATGAAAATAACAAAAGCTGTTCTTTTCTGGCCTGAGTGAGGAGGATCTGGTAAAGTCATGAAAGTGCCTTCCCTCGCAATCTGAAATGTACCTGTACCTTTCAGAGCAAATCTATACTTTGAAATGCCTAAAGTCAGGTCTTCCATTTGGTTTGAGTTCAGCTCACTGCTGGAAAAGGTGTTGCCAATTCAACTGTTTTGTAAATTAAAATAATTGATACTATTTGTCAGTGTGGGTGGTGTCCAGTGTCAGCTCTCTACTCACAGCTCATGACCTTTTTCACCACACTACCTACAGACTACCCCTAACTCTCCAGCCCTGTATTCCCTTGCTGTAGTACCCGGTATCACCAGTTTTTTCATCCACTTGGTTCCCTATGAAAGATTCGTGGTGTCTCCTGTGATCCTTCAGTCCCACAGTACTTGGTTCTTCCCTGCATCGCCAGCTCTCCTCCTGTGTTTTTTCTGATTCTTCATCAAATTATCTCCATTTATTCCTTGGACCTTTGGGGTATCCTGACTTAATTTGAGTTCCATGTAGCGTTTTCTCAGCAACTTTCTATGTACTCTCTGGAGTGACGTCCCACTGTACATTAACCAGCACCTGTTTCATCCTCTACCTGTCTTTGCTTAGACAGTTAATTGGGACAGAAAGAGCATATGCTATGGCTGCATATGAGCTCCACATCTACATATTAGACCACCAGGACACTGCCAAATTAAAGGAATAAAGGCTGAGCTCTTCTTGTATTTCCCTTCATAGAGGCATTAATATCTTCTCTCTCCTCTACCCATCTGTGGATTTCTTAAGGTAGTAGGTAGGAGCTTAGTATCTTCTGTCAAACATGACAGAAATTGGCCGGTGTGATTCACAATTATGGATGTGGTTAGACACAGCAGACAGGCAGAGACAGGAAACCAGAGCACAAACATAACGAGAGAATTAGGGAGCAAGTATTTTTGGATTGCTTGTGTAGTCACACATCCTCAGCCGAGTTAACTGGCAGAATCAAGCAGGGGGTTGACAATACTGGTTTAATGTCAGGGAGAGATTTTAAGGACCTGTTATGTATTTGTGGAGGCAGGTTAGTATCAGGGATTTGATGCATACCTTGTGATTTATGTTTTCTTAAATGGAATCTGGCACTACATTGTGTCACATTTTTAATTGCTACCAAAGACAGTTCTTTGTAAAAGTATTTTTAGAAATGAGCATCCATTGGAAGAAGAAATGCAGAAAGCTTTATATAGATCTCTGGAGGAAAGAGGGGGGAAATGTTATGTAATTAAGTCATTTAGAGACAACCCAGTTGGTCAGACCGGCAGCCCTACGGAGCTGAAATAAGAATCTGCATTTTCGTTTGGTTTTATGCTAATATCAACAGCAGGAGCTCCTTAATGTAGTTTGTAGGCTGCAATCTTCATCAGAGACTTCACGTGTATTTCAAACAGTGGCTACTCTTGATAGTCCCGGCTGATCATCAAGCTTTAAGGGATCAGGGTCACTTTCAGGAAGGCTGGGAGCCTGAGCTGAGCTTCTAGGCTCCCGGGAGCCAGAGCTGTTGGACAGCCAAACCTCGGGGCTGCCTCTGTCCCCACAGCTGTTCAGCAGGCACATGGTGTCCTGGATCCCCCCATGCCCAAGCAGCAACTCAGACTCTGGTGTCAGTGGCCAATGTTGCAGTCCTCTCGTTTCGGTTCTCCTTTTTGTGGCTGCAAGTTTGCGCTGCTGCCTCCAGGCAGATGCTGTGTCTGATAAATGTCCTTCCTTGAGCAAAACTTTCTGAAATCTGGATCCAAAGGCTTTGATTGGGACCCAGAGCATCCTCACACATGTGGGAAGAGACAGTCCTTGCCATCAAGGGTTTGCAGAAAAAATAGGCAAGTTACAGGCAGTGTGAACATTATAATCTGTGTTCTACAGCTAGGAGAACTGAGGCACAGGCTTATTTATTCAGAAGTACAAGGTCATGGAGCAGGTGAATAGCAGAGCCCTGGACTGAACTCTGGTTCTCAGTGCCGTAACCATAAAACTGTTCTGCCTTTTGAAAGATCCTCGTGATTATAGGAATATCTATATTACACCACAGTGGTAGGAGGAAGAAAGCCTCTATTTGAGTGAGATAATCTTGAAGGTGTGTGGATTTCTTCATCCTTTGGTCAATTTTAGCAAATTCTGTGCAGCTAATGCCTAATGGAAGAAGATAAATTGCCAGCAAATAATAAATTAACAATTATTTAGAGAAGAGGTGAGACAATCATAGTCTGAGCAGCCTATAGATAATAAAACAGAAATCTCTTTACTTAGAGTACCTTATAATAGCTAATGTTATTAATCTCCTGGAAAATCCGTGTCTGTGAAGAATAAGCTAAGCTTTTCCTTGAACACAAGGGAGAGGTTTTGTTTTTCACCGCTGGGAGGTTTGGACAATCGTAATGTTGTTCTTTGCAACCCTATGGGAGCATCATCCCAGATTCACTGCAGTTAGCAGAAAGAAAGAGAAGGAAAGGAGAAAAAAAATAGAAGAGTGATGCCATTGAGCCAAGGGGCTATCTGAGCTTGTCCTGCTGGCCTAAACTGACACATCCACAGTGTTGTGTGTCCTAGGTGTGAAAGCAGATTGTACAGAGCCTAGCTGTGGCTACTATAACTCCGGTTGCTCTGCATGTCCCACATCTGCCCTCTTCTCTCAAATCTCTTTGCACTGTGTTCAACCCTCAGCTATGATATGCCCATTGTCTTCTTTGTGTATAGGATCAAGCTCTGTTCCTGTTTTGCCTGCCTGGTGTATATCCCATGGAAGTTGGTGGGAATCAGTCCTCTGTGTGTGTGTGAGCAGGAAGGGGTTGAGGTGGGAGCTCCAGGCAGCCAGTGGTGCCAGATTTGGAGCTGGGCTAGGTCAGGATAGTTCTCTTGACCTCACTGAAATCAATTGTATTGGATGCCACATAGAATTCTTCCCAAAAGTATTGATTGACAGTGATTTAAAAAATCTTTAGGATCTCGCCTAAAAGGGGGTATAACACACTCCCCATCTGACTTTCTAAGTTTAAGCAAATACACTTGTATTTTACTGAATGGCTGAGAGCCTCTGGTGTCACTGGAAGCTGTTTGTGCCTCCCCCAGCCTAGGTGGTACGATCTCCCCATGCAGCCTGAGCAATTCAGATGGTACATCACCATCTTTTAGGCTGTCCCCTGCTGCTGGTTCATGGATTTGCTACCTCCTCTGGTGAAGAACGCTTCATTATCTATGATGCTTAACTCATGACAGGTCAAAGTACAGCTGCAAATATACACATTACACAGAACATTCAAAATGAAAAGACCAACTACTTATGTTGTATAAAGATGCAAGTGAAGAACTGGGAGATCTGCCCAGTCCAGTGAAGTTATATCAAAGGTCTATTGTTTCCTCTTCTTTCAACTCACTTTACATTTCCTCTTGAGAAGACGGTAGCCAGGGTTTCTGGCATAGTGCGTGCCATCTGTCTCTAGCTGATAGATTTTTCATCTTAGGGCCAATTCATTTGAACTCTAAAGGGTGCCTAATGCTCTGTCATGGACAGCATCCTTGAGAGGATGATTGATCTGTCATGGGGAAATTCACTCTTGTTCTCACCTTAATCTGGCTGGTCTCTTAATTATGGTAGCAGTGGTTTCCCTCCTGTGATGAGTAGATAAGTCTTTTTTAAGAAAGTGCTGTATGAGATGACTCCTTGGGTAAGTGGCTGAGAAGTTAGTCTGATCAGAGGTGTGAAACTCTTCCCCCTTCATAGCCCACAACTGGCAGCATTCTGCTCTTCATCAGCTCCTGCATTTAACACATATACCCTGAACAAGCTACTTCATGTAGTTTATTACTGGCTCTTGATTCAGCCACAGTGCTAATTATCTGTCTTGAAGTGGCTGCAGGCTTGGGTGCCTGTTCTGCGAACTCTTGCACCTAGTCAAACTGCAGTAATGCAGTGTCCATAGCAATTAATCCAAAGATGATGGGACTGTAAATTAAAAAGAAAAAAAAAAGCAGCCTAGATGATACAGTGCTATCATTTTAATTTCCAGAAATATATATACATAAAAATCAACCTAAATTTATGAAGCTAGCAAATGAATAAAATGAAGAAGAAACTAGAGTGTTTCATAGCTTTGATTTATCTGGGATACCACCAAAAATAAAATATTGTCTTGAGTAGCTGTCAGAGTTGCCCCCACCTTGCACATGCATATAATTGTCTAGTTTTCATATCAGACCTTGTAACATGGTGCAGAACATGTATATGTGCTTTATCTTTCTCAGATGGAATATTGTGTAATAGTACTAGATGACAACCATACTGTCAGCTAAATTTTTTCCAGAATAAAGTATTCAGCAAAATATATCTGTCTGGGCTTCTCTGCTGCCTCTTACTGCAGAAGGTTGTGGAGCTTATGAAAATGCTGCAATGCAGCAAGTGTACTACCACTGATAAAAGTAGATTTTTGTTGTTGTTGTTGTTTTTTCTCCCCTTCTGCAAGCTTGTGGGTGGCATTTTAATCAAGTTCTCATGGTAAAAAACATAATTTAAAAGCACTGAAGCCTAAAAAATTAGGGCTTTTTCTGTATGTGCTTGGGGTGGGTGTTAAGTCATTAAAACTGCAGTGATGCTGGTTATTTCAGTGTTTCTGGTGCAGAGAGGACAAAGGAAGTAAAATGGAAGGAGGTGATGCTGACTGCAGAAAATTTTCGTCATCTTTTTACCAGGTTCTATTGTTGTCTTTTATGTAAAGAGGGTACAATTGAAGTAATGTGTAATGTACTTCTTGCATTGCTTTTTCATTCTTCAGGTGTATTTTGGCAACACAGTTATGTCACATTTGTAATTCCTGAGAGATGCAGTTTTATTGACAGGTGTTTTGATTCACTATCATGAACATGAGCCCCCATCAAAGCACACATGAAAATGCATGAGAAACTGTGGAATGCTGTATGGAGTTGTCATTTATTCCCGTATGTATGCATGGATGCAGAGAAAAGCAGCAAGGAGGGGGGTTAGAATGAAATTGGGGAGGATCTGAATTGAATGGTTCACTTTCTGTTGACGAATTGATCTTGAAAGTACTTCATGGCTAAAACATGCTAACTCATGGAAATCAGGCAATTGTATCTGATCACTAGATGGTCTGCTGCTTTGCCATGTTCAGTGGTGTTGGATGCTTTCTGTGTTATGAATTCACTTAATGAATTTATACTGCAGTATGTTTGCAGTCCTGCAGATACGCAGTGTACAAGGGAATGCAAGTCAGTAATCCTGTGGGGTGTCAGAAAATGTAAGATACAGCTGCTCTTAGCTGCTGACACAGAAGTTGTTTTACAGCGAGCATTGGCTATTTCCTGCTCTTAAATACGTGTGGAAATGATGTTCCAGTGATTTTTAATTTTTTTTTTGACTACAGCCTGCCTGCAGGAGATTACTAGTGTAGGATTTAACACTGTAACACCCCAAATGTCCTTGCCCAGCTTACCTGTAGAAGAAATACAACCTTGTCTCAGGAGCTGTATGTCAGAGATGGTTAATGCACATTGGTGATCTCCCAGTATAGACATGTCTGGCTGTGTCAGAAAGACCAAATCCACACCTTCAGAAAAGTGTTGAAAGTAGGATTTTCAGAAATGCCAAGATTGCCAGTAAGACAAAGTGCTGCTGTTAGGGGTTGGGAAAGGACAGAAACATCTCAGCTACGTTAGGAATTAAGTTACGATGATTTTTTTTTTGTCTGAATTTTGAAGAAGAGCTGGAGTGACAAGTGTCTTAAAGTCATGTCTTCAGAGTATTTACCCTGACCATTTTCCATACCACTGACTGAGAACTAGTGTGGGAATTTGAGCAGAAGACTGTGAATGCTGTACTGATCCTCCCTAATGTGAACTCCTGCGCCTTTCTTGCCGCAGAAGATTGTTCTGGTGTGATAAGGAGAACATTGAACAGTGTTGCTAGATCTCCCTGTTGATTTTGGAAATGTTTCATGTAAAAACCTCCTGGGATTCTGAACAGGTAAACCGGTAGAGAAAGCAGTAAAAGTTCAAAAGCCAAAGAAAATAGAGCCATGTTGTTTTTTATACTAGACAAACAAAGAGAGCAATGAAATATTAGCTATATGGAGAGAACTGATTATACCGTAACTTCCTGTTACCTTTGCATTCGTTTAGTTTTGATAGAAAGAAGCCTTCTATTTAAAAACATGTTGTCTCAAGTCTTCTCTTTCTGTGGAAAAAGGAAGAATACCCCCCTCATTTCAGAAGCTGCAAATCGTTGTGAGCAGCGCTCCCTGGAAGCAGTGCAACAAAGTGTAGTGCAATATATTTTTCAAAGCAACAAAGCACCTTGAAGGTTTTATTCTAGTTTGTGCTGCAGCCTCGCTCATTTGAAGTGTTTCAAACTGGCAACAGCTAAAAGGACATCAGCAGAGTCCTTCTTTTTATTATATGTAAATATTGTGTTCTTCATTCTTGACAGTGCATTTGTAGGGTACCCAGTGATGCTGGAAAAATATGAAAATGATGAAAACTATGAAAAAGATGAAAAAATACCTTGATACCCTGGAAAAACACCCCTAAATGCCAGCTCAGCCTAATACAGTGCAGAAGTCAGGTGTGGGGTGGGAGGAGACTTTAACGATCTGTAAATTGATCTGGAAGTCTCAGTGCCTGCACGAATATTTTCGTCTGTGAGCGTTTAGCCCTGGCTACAGAGGTGTTTCAAAGATTAGTGTGAGGCTAGACATGAGCCATATGCTGAGGTATTTCTTCTCTTGTGCCCAGAGGGGGTATGAGAGAGGAATGAGACTGAAGCGGGACACCTTGGTGCTGGGGCAGTTCGTTTGTATCTTAGCGAATTTAGTACCTGTTTCTTCATGGATACATTCTTCACAGTATTGTAGAGGTGCCCAGCATCTGATGTGAGTGTTCTTTTGTTCCACATGGTGTAAGTCTAAATGTAGAGAAGGTAATGGTTTTTTAATGCTTCAGACTATTTTTGGAGGTAGGAAGGTGTCTGGACTTCACAAGCTGCCCTGCTGTTCTGCACGTGGTCTGTCCCGTGGGCTGTGAGGAATGTCAATATGGCTTTTTGGGCTACAGCCTGGGTTCTGGCCAGGACAAACCTCATTTCAGGGCCCAGGCTGAGTAAATTCAGGTCCTTTTGTGCCTTTGAGACAGGATCTGGGACAAGTATCTTGCTGCCTGTTACTCAGCAGTAGCTTGCTGAGAGAAGAGATTAGGAGGAGGCTCAAGCATGGTGTGCCCCTTTGGATGGCTGGGACATGCCTGGGTAGAGTGGCTGAGACTCAAACATATAACGATGGCAGTGCCAGAGGAAAGGACCAGAGATTATGGGATCCACAACAGGAGGCATGAACGCTGCATTACCCTCAGCAAGAGGGGTCCAGAGAGTCCAAAGCCATTTCCTTTGCAGTCCCAGCATCCAAGCTGGCTCTTCCCCAGAACCACTCCAGCAGCAGCAGGAGTTTGTGCAGGAATAGAACCTAGATCTAAATGGCAGGCAGCCTTCTGCTGATGAAGAGGGTATAGCAAAACCTTTGAGATGCCATTGTTGGGAGCTCCTATGCTTTCCCCTGATAGAACCGATACTTTCTTTCAGGGGATGCAAAGAAGGGTTTTCTGCCTCTCCAGAAAAGTCTTTCCAGGTCTCTTTACACCCTGTGCTTCAAATCAGACTGTCAGACTCTGGCCTGCGGTACCGCCAGTGCATCGCTCACCATCACTACGGATACAGCGATCTTATCTGCTGGTGCATCTCTGAGCATAACATACACATCCCTTTGTGTGTGGTCCATTTGCTGATAGTGGTGTTACAGGTGAGGCTGCCAGCTAAGGTGGGTTGCTACTTCCCATTAGAAGACCCTGTTTCTATTACTGCTTTGCCAAACATATTGTGGCTTAGGCTGCGATTGTCCTCTCTGACAGTCTGACTTGTCTTGCCTGCTTACACACGTTTTGGCCCAAGCTGCTCTTTCCTGGAGCAAGGCTGCCTTCCCATGCTGGGTTGAAGAAGCCAGGTTTGCTGTTTGAACTCAAGATCTTTCCTGTGAAGTTCTTGTTGAGTAGGGGACTATGTATCTTTTGAAAGTTTGCTGAGTGTCAGGAGAGATTTGCTAGAGCTTCTGCTTCTTCCATCCTCCCTGAGCCTGATCAGCCCAATTTATGTCATGGGATATCATACCACTGTGAGCCAGAAAAAAAAAATAAGCTGCCCCTCCTTTGCTTATAGTCTCTGGGAGAGGAGCAAGTCCGCACTTTCAAATGCAGAGGCAACCAAAGTTAGAAAACATGGCCAAGAACTTGCGGAAGCCAGGGGGTCAGGGGCAGAAGAGACAACTCTGATAAAGGGTGCATGAGAAAAGGTTGAGGATGGGTAAGCAGAGAAATGGAGGCAAGTTGTAGAGAGGGATTGGAAGAGAAGTTTAGGAAGGAAAACTGGAAGTTAATAGAGGAATAGGAACGAGGAAACTGCTGCTTGGGGTGAAACCTGCAGGAGAGGATCTGAAAGTGTACCTTGGTGTGGAAAGGATAAAACTTTCAAAATTTGCAGTGGTGAAAGCTATAGTCTGGACAGCAAACGTGGACAGGCCCTGGGTGAGGGACTGGAGCCCACAGGGACAATGCCTGGGCTGGGAAGCTGATGCAGTGGAGACTGGGATAATCTAGGCAGAGAAAATGGGAAGAATAAAATAGGTTACTGAACCAGGCAGTAGCTTAGTACATATGCAGAAAGAGACCCAGTTGTGATTAAGCAGTCATCTCTCATTTCTTTCACAGTCAGACTCCTGAGGTATAACCTTGCAACCTTAATGTCATTTCAGGTAGCTTTCTACATGTGATATATGTTGATGTACATCTAGACAAAATCCAATTTGTGACAGTTACTTCTTTTTGTCTTTTTGCATTTTTGGCAGTCTTTAATAATGTTCTCTCAACAAAAGCGGAACAAAACTTTCCATTCCTAAACAAATAAAGTTCAGCACTATCCAGATCTGTATATTTAAGTGGCTGCTATGGGTGGATTTTTTTGCTGTCAGATAGACAGTGATCTATTCTGTAAGTTTTGTGCCCTGAGCTTTCAGAAATACATTTCTTTTCATCCTGAAGCCCAGCAGAAGTCTAGCAGTAATAATTAGCAAGCTATAAAAATCAACCTGATTTGTGGGAACCGCTGAAGGATGCAAAGAGACATTTCTGTTCGAGGAACTAAGAACAAAAGCGCATGGTTACTGACCCAGTCATGTCAGACCTAAATTTTGAGGGAATCCCAAGTGATAAGTGTTCTGCAGTCTGAATACTGCCTATTCATTCAGTTCTTCTAGCAGAGTGAATGAATCATCTTTTCAACCAGAGACAGGCCCTCTGGGTCAGAGTCAAGGTCAGTGATGGGGAATGTGTTTCAGACTGCTTGCCCTAAATGAAAAAGGAAACATACAAGACTTTGCTTATGCTGTTGCAGCTTCGAGCATCTCATTTACGTATAGTATCTCATGAGACCTCTTGCAAGTGTCGGCTCTGGATAAATAACCAGGTCCTTCTGGAAGGGCCATCTGTCTTCTAGTTGCTCGTGTGCTTTTTCTCTTCAGTGTTGCCCCTTCCCCAGAACTCAGCTGATCTTCCTGTTGATGTCTAACTTTATCATCAGCTCAGTGTCACTGTGTGCTGTCTGTAGATTTTTAGCATGAGGAGGTCAAGTTGATTCTGCAGAACAGGTTGAAAAAGAGCACCCTCTTGCTTCATCTGGTGAACTAGCCTCACACAAGTGGCAAGACGTAGCTTGCAGAGCCTGTTTTTGCTGTATCAGCAGAGGGTATGGAAGAACACGTCTGGGATGTAATGGTGTGTTTCAGTTATAAACTGATCAGACCAACAAAGCTGTTGATTTGTTACTGCCTGGCTTTGCAATAGGTGCTTTTCATTTACAGTGCAATACAGTCTGTGTCATACTGTGTATTTTCATTAGAGTTTGTTAAACATTGTGATGCTCAGCAAGGGGCTGTGACTTTCCATCACACTTGATGGTGAAGGGCTGCCTTTAAAAATCAGTGACAGTAAACCACACAATTATTTAACATTAATATTATGATAGCAAATAAAGCCTCTGAACTCTGTTAGATTTAGAAGTTACTTACATGGTAAAAACATTCCTTTCCCAGAAAATGCTCTCAAATTGAGAAACCATGGGCAAATTAATGGAAGAAAAATTCACCACCCGACTTCTGAATCTGTGTGAACTTTTATCATACACCACCTCATGCACAGTGTCATTCCCTGCAGTGGGAAGAATCACTGTTCATTTGCAGAGAGAGCCTGCCATCAGCAAGTTCTGTTTGATGCACCATAGCTCTTTGTGGAGAAGAGTGAGTGTTTGTTTTCGCTTCTCTGCTTATCTTTTCCATGCTGCACATATTATTATAAATGTCTGTCCCATTCCCCTCTTTCACAGGATGAAGAGTCATAACCTTTTTAGTCATTCTTTGCACAGAAGCTTCTCCAGATCTTTGATCATCCTCATTGAGCTCTCTGTATCTTTTCAAGGTCTACTTTATTTCTTTCGTGATTAATACTTAATGCTTTTAGGCATCCTAAACCAACATCACCGTTAGTGCTGCTGTGAAAGTCTGCAAAAGAAAAAATTCAGGGAAATTTGAGATGAATCATATGTTGTATCTTGGATACCTTTCAGAAAAGACATCAGAAGCACCTGAACTTATAAATACATGTGTGAATTTTCTGTGTCCATCAATGCTCTGCGTGTCCTGTATCCCGTTGCGCTTTTTGTGTCCTGTTGTCTGTTTAATGGAAATCTCTGATGACAATGCATTGAAGGACACAGACGGGTTACTTCTCTTGTCCAGAAAGTCACCTTGAGGGTATCGTCTGTATGCACAGCTTGTATTGGAAAGAACATGATGATCAGGATCCTCATAGATGTGTAGGCACCTGGCTCAGATGGAAATCAGCAGGTTTGTGTCACTGGGTGGAGACTTTGTGCATTAAGAACATGCTGGTGTGAAACTGATGTCTATGGAGCTGTTTGCCTCTTCATGTGGAGCAGCTCATGCTGGCCACTGCTTGTGGCAGGAGTCTAGACTGAGTGGTTTGGTTGGAGATGGCAAATCCTAGCTTCCCTCCTTCCCCCTGGCTATCTCTTTATATTAAAACAACATACGTTCAGCCCCATGGCTTAGTTTTTTTCCAGACTTTTTCCTCAGTTACTGAATTTTTTCATCAGTCACATCTTGCCGTTCTTGACATGCACTTTCTTCACCCTATGCAACTTTCTTACCCTTCTGTACTCCCTGGGCCTGTGCTTTGCACTTTGCCTCCTACAAAACTCATTCATTCTTCATCTTATCCCAGGAGAATGCCGCTGACTTCACATACATACGTCAGCTCCTCGGCACAGGGTAGGAAGAAAAAGGATGACAGCAGAACAAAGTTAAACCCAACCTGTAGCAAGAATAAGGTAATTGCATACACCCGTGGGAGCTTGGGGAGGAAACAAGTCGCTGAAATAGCAAGTCCTGCAATTAAGATTTCAGAAAGGCTGAATGACTCAGTGAGTTGCTTCCTCCTCACACTTTAGATACCTTAATTTTCTTTATTCAAAAAACCAAGGAGTTAATTTAAATTTAAAAAAAATCGCTACTGCTAAAATACAAGCTGGGGCACATAAACTTCTCTTTCTGTTTCACTGCACATCGCAGTATCTTAATTTAAGCCATTTTGAGGGAAAATCTTCCTCTGAAAGCAAGGGCTGAAAAACCAGCTCCTGCGGCTTCAGGTTCATTCCGTACTGGCTCTGTCCTCCCTGCCCTCCTGCCCCTGTGCCTGAGCAGGCTGGAGGAGTGGCTGTTTGCTTTTCTTTTGTAGGCAGTAGGGTTGGTTGAGTAAAGATTTGGCAGGGAAAAGCTACTACATGGTAAAATTATATCCCAAATATTGTGATTTTACTGTCTAGAGCATTTAAGAGCACAAAAGATTTCTGGGTATACCCATTTCCAGGTAGGGAGAGATTATTTTATTTGTCTGGGTATACGGTCATGGGTCACAAGAGTGGGTGGCTGGATGTGGGTGCACAGTGTGTTTTTAAGTCATACAAGCATGAGGGTCTATTTAAGTTAAAATAAGTCCTTTGTTTGTAACATTCTTGGTTAGGAAATAATATGAAGCGATGAAATAATCCTACCACTTCGGTAGGACTAAGGTTTCGCAGCACAACAATCACTGCTCAGACTTTCCCTAGGAAAGAAAGTTCTAGCACTAGCTAATCGATGCCAAGTTTGCTGTAAATATAGAAACAAGCAGACTTTGCAAATGACCTTTTTCCCCATCAGTTTTCAAAGCCTTTGTCTCTGTATTTCTATTTATTTATTTACAGTTAGATGTTTTGTGCTGCATTTAATAGCATTGTCTTCTGTTGACTGTAATGGGTTCCTGGGCCCCTAATTCTAAGGTTTTCTGACCATGAAACTGAGAATCAAAGATGCTTAAGTGAGTTTGGATGGAGGGACCTCAGAACAAGCTTTCTTCTGTCTGATGCTCTTTTTCAGCATGAATAAACAATGCCTCTGTTAGACAGTAGGATGCTTCTGCTTCCACTGTGTGCCTGGCATGATTGCCTGGTACGCCTGAGTATTATGAAGCAAAGCTAAAAGCAGTTGCAGCAAAGGAAAAGCTTTTTTCATGCGAGCAAGAATTTTTACCCAAACAAATTGGAGCAGCACATGACCTGGAAGCTCCTTTCCTGTTACTACCTCCATACTTTGTGTTGCTTGTTCAGTGGTGGAATAATTCACAGAATCATGGAATGGTTTGGATTGGAATGGACCTTACAGACCATCTCGTTCCAACCTCCCTGCCATGGGCAGGGACACCTTCCACTAGACCAGGTTGCTCAAAGCTCCATCCAGCCTGGCCTTGAACACTGCCAGGGAGGGGGCAGCCACAATTGACTGTGTTTCTTTACTTCAGTATATGAAAGGAGAGAATTAAGCTGGGATGGCAGCTGGATCAGGAAGTCCACCCCTGGAGCTACTGAACTACCCCTTTTTCAGGGGCCTATGGCCCTGGAGAGGAGCAGAGAGCTGGAGCAAGAGAGCGCAAATGCTGCTTTCTAGATTTCTGCTGTAGGCTGGTTCTCATGCATGTGTTTATGGGGAAGAATCTGCCAGAAATTAGCCCAGGACATGCTTTTTACCATTTGTAGTAGCTGACATGATGATGCTCCCAAAGACAGCATCTGGGTATTTTCAAAGATTGTACTGTAGCAGGGGTGGAATTAGTTTTAAAAGTTAGATAAATCCTTTGAAAAATCAAAAATGCAGATACATTTGTAGAGGCAGCATTGTTTTTTTCTAATTAAGAGCTCACTGAGTAGTTAAGATCATGTGAAAATGTGTCATGCTTGATGAGATCTCAGTGAAACTGAAAGAAATAAGGGATGTGGAAGTAATTTGTGTATGTGGAGAAGGAAAAGATGCACCAGTGTAGTTGAAGTATTTATTCTGGGTGAGATTTTGTTTTGTGAGTTTTCGCTTAGCGGTGAAGTTTGTAGCGCTAAATGGTCCAGTTTGCGTCACCTGCATGCAGAGTAGGTCCACTGAAGTTGGCAAGAGCATAGACGTGTCCTATGTGGAGAACATACAAGTAACATATTGGCATAATTAATTAATTCCTTGCTACCTAATCTGAGCTGTCATCCGTCATGGAGTCTCTTGAGAGAAGAGATGCAACATCAAATCAATGTGTCTTAGCAAGGTCAGGGGGGAAAAAAAATCCTGCAAAATTTCACTCCAGCCTTTCTGTGGGCTACCTTTACCAGACCTCATCCAAATACAAGTATTGATTAGTGTGACTTGAGAGCAAAGGAAGCTCATAGCTATGTAGCCTGTTTGCAATAGCTGTGGCAAATACACAGTTTGGCTGGCACTCCTTCAAACAACAGGCTTGAAAATGAGTCTGAGAATCAGAAGATTGTAAACTGGGTAGTGTGTGCTGCCATCACCTCCTGTACCTGTGCGATAAATAAGCAAAAGATTCTTTTGTTTCAGCTGTTTAAAAGCAATGAAAATTATAATAGAAGTGGCAGTGGGGAGGGAAACCAAGCATTTAATGTTTATTTTTATTAGCCAGCCACAGTAGGTTTCTGACAATATTTCAGCTAGCCAAACTTCTGAAATGTTGGCAGCCACAGTGCTTTTAGTGTAATGTTTTTGTGAGTATTTCTAGTAGTTCTAACTTTTCTTTTCCTCAGTCTGTAAGGACTGTATCAAGTTGTATACTACTTCCCTGACTGATGAAGAATTTCTTCCACTGAAGTAGTATTTTGAGCACTCTTGTCTCATACAGCCCGTCTTCCAGCTCGGCTTTGGTGGTGTTATGGATTTTCAGCTGTCTTCTTGCTGAGGTTTGAAGTGACCACTGTGGTAAGAGGGAAATATGAAAATCAGAGATGTTTTTTCTATTGGAGACATTTTTCTCTATGCTATCTGAATCTACTTTTCTCTTTAAAATCATCTCCGTAAACTAAAGGCTTCCTCTGTTCTTCCTAGCTTTTTGAAAATGTATTTGCAAGCAGTGGGGCAAATCTTTTATAATTACTTTGATAGAGAAAAATAGACTGTAGAAGTTCAAAGGACGAAGTTGTCTTAAACAGAGCTGAAAATCTCCATTTATTCATATTGTGGAAGAACCAAAGTGTACCATATAGGGAGTTTTAATTTCCAGTTCGATTATTCCAGGCAAGGAGGTTAGGAGAGGGAAGCTGTGCAGAGGGTGACTATGGGGAAAGACCACCTCAGTGTGCCCTCCTGGGGCAATCCTCTATAGCAAACTGGTGAGCAGAATTCCCCCTGAAAAGCCCTGAGAAGGTCGTATAGTGCAGTTGCTTCTTTGAACCTTTTCCTGTCTGATCACACACAGAAAAACTCATCTGCATGCAGCACTTGGAGCTAGTGCTGTTTGTTTATGATGCTTTTTCTGCCTTCTGTGCCTCCTGCATTGAGAGTGACAAAGCCAATGTAGCCACAAGTGTTGGTGCATCTTTTTCTCTGCCGGGATTGGCGCAGATTGTTTAGATGGTTGCTGGCTAACAGCTGTGGAGCCTCGTGTTTCAAACATGCCTGCCAACGGCAATGCCTTCTCTAAAGTGCGCAGAGAGGGCTCACTATGTCCAGCTGAGATTGTGCTTGGTGGAGAAATCAATGTGGTGTATCTGACTCTGAGGTGCTCCCCTGGGAGCAATCCCATCCTTGTTCAGAGCTTGTTTCAGCAAGTCTCCTGGAAACGAAAGACTCCAGTGAGAAATTTGAGGGTCTTCTGGCTTCCAGGAGATGTCCTGGCTTCCCAGCAGTACTCCCTCCATCCTTCAGCACCTCTGGCTCCCTGAGGCAGGAGAGATCTCACGTAGGATTGAGCAGGGACTGCCTTCTCTCTTTGCTGATCAGAAGACAAGGCTGTCATGGTGCCTCATCTTAAAATTTGCAGACAGATCATGTGCAATTTAATCCAGAGACACATGTATTTCTCTGTGTTGGCACCTTTACTGGCTATGGTTGCCTCTTTGGTGTCTTTGCCATTGTTGTTGTGGGCCAAATTTATTGGTGATAAGTTTTTGCCTTATTTCTTGTTTCAGATATCACTTACAGTTGTCATGGTGCTGTTGTTATGGCTACCTTCTTGACCAGATAAAATGTCTTTCCTGTTTCTTGCAGGATGCAATTATGATTAGTGATACATGGGTGTATGTGAGGGTGTTTAATGAATGGTAAATGGTGTAAAAATACAGCATTGTGGATAGCAACAGTTTGTCAAAAAGGAATAGTGTTGGAACAGCAAGGGGTGTGCAGGGATTCTTCTGGCTTTTTAGCTAGAAGTGAACTCCATGGTAGATGGTTTTTTTGCAGCTAGTAAGCTAGTACTAGCTAGAAGCTGCTAGTACCATGATTTCACCATTGCAAGAGAGAAGGGCACTCAGGTTTAGATTTATGAAGTTTGAGCAAGTTGATGCAGTCCCTGGGTGTGGGAGCAAGGGCAGCCCTGCCTGTCAGGCAGCTGTGTGTCTCGGGAGGGGAGCATCCGACAGCAGGTCAACTCAGTAGCACTCTGCCTTTCAGTAGCACTCTGCTTTCCAGCAGCCCAGAGAAATGAATACCGTCCCAGGGAGGAAGAGCTCTGTCAGTCAGGAGTGGCAGCTGAAAGACTTGTTCTCATACATTTACCTGTTCTTGTATTGTGCAGCAGGATGGATGTGTTTGCTGGCAACAGAAATGCAACTGGTGCTGCATCTTGGCCCTCCTGTACACTACCTGGCCATGCAGGGTTTGTTACTCAGTACAGAGCAGGGGGGCTTTGTCAGATTCACATTTCTCCAAGTGAAAATATCCCCCTTTGTCAGGAGCTATGCAGCTGCTGCAGTGGTGTTGCCCTCGTTTCCCACCTGCCTGCCTCTGCTGCTGCCCAACCGAGCTGTGGGAGAGGCCAAGAGGGGTTTAAATCTCCGCACAGGGCAGGACACTATGCGGGAAGAAGTGGGAGAGCGTGGAGTGTGAGTGGCTGCTTCTCTGGCTCTTTGCTCGCTCTCTGTCGTGTTAGTGCCACAGATCTGATTGACTGCTTCAGAGGCTGCAGCCATCCTTCGTTCTCAGCTCTGGCAAGCATGCAGATTGCAGTAAATTTTCTTGATCTTTCCATGGTGAGCTTCCTTTCTTCAGCCTCTGGTCCAGACGCCATCCGTTAGTTTTCATCTGTTTTGCAATCTAATGTAAAATCTAAAGGATTGTCTACCAAGAGTGTGTGACTATTGACTAACTGCCGTGTGGAAATGGAAAAGCCTTTAAAAATGCCCAAACAGTAATAAAAGTGCGTGGAGTTGAACACTGCCTGGATTTTTAACAGATGCAAGATAAGAGGAGAGTGTTGCTTGTATTGTCTAGAAAGAGGGATCTAACTGCAAGCTATAAACTCAAGCAGTGGAGAAGGAAGGAAAAAATCATATTTGTTATAAATGATCAGAGAAAAGTGTTCCTCCTTTATTAGGCTTGAGATGTAGCGTGGCTCCAATTGAGTAAATGTATAATTCTGTCTAGTAATACATCATGTTGCTAGATATATGGAACTTAGACATTTAGCATCAAGTGGTAACTTTTGTTAATCATTTAGTGGCTTCTGGACCATAACCGAGCATTTCAAGTGAGAGGGAATCTAACATGGTCCCTGTCAGATGCCATGAGCCTTTCCCCTCATCCATGTTGTTTGCTGCAATTCTTTTTGATCAGTGTGAATTCAGCACACCACTCGCATCCAAAAAGAATCAAATTAATTTGAGAGAAGATGCATGTTAACTGAAATAAAGGAATGAAATTCAGGTGCAAAGCTCTCCATGTGTTTATGGCATGCAAAATTATCCCTCTTGTTTTTTAAATATGTGGAGAGTCCATGAAGACAATAGCACCGATAGGGTTTGGGCACTACGTACTACAGGCTGAATTTTTTGATGGTGGCAGGAGATTATTGGAATTTGTCCATCCAGATTTTCCACCTTCTGTCTCTTGTTGTTTCTATTCTGGCCTTCTGATACCTACACACTTCCCTTGGCTCTTCTAGACACAAGTTGTTGGGAAGTTAAATTTACTGGCAAATTCCCTTGGGACCTTTTAATCCACAGTGCCTGATATTTAATATTCAGACACATCATCTGAACTGGCCAATTGATACATGGAAATGAACTAAAGGTTTTCTCAGTTGTGTTATTTACCAGTATGAGTTAGATTGTGCCCTATTCGTGTGTGGTTTGGGTTTTTTATGTTAAGTAGGGACTTTTTTTTTTTTTTAATGTAAATCATTTTGGAGACAGTTTCATTCTTTGCTTCTTGGTGCACTTTTCAGTGATTTATGAACACTTCACCTCATAAATTTCTTTTCAGTGAAAGAAATTATCTGAATTTCTTAAATTTCATAAAAGATTCTCTTTTAGGCGGTCTCATTGAGGAGTTTTGGAAGCTGAGGTCATGCTAGCCATGCCTCTGCCTCCCAGCCTGCCTCCACGGAACAATCCCCACCTTCTCCTGCCTCTGGACTCAGAACAGGGTAGCTGAGTCAGTGCTATGGTGCCTCTGAGCCCTCTAGGAAGCAGGATTTTGCCCTGGAGCCATACAGGAGGCACTTCCCCACTCCTCCCCCCTCCCTCCCGCTGGGCTCAGGATCTGGCCATGCCCCATGCCAGGGTTTGTTTTTCTTATTGGAGGAGTCTGTTCTCTTTCCTTTTAGGAACCTCCGATATTATTCTCTCTCCTGAACTGGAATTGTAGCTTTTCCTCCATGTATCCAGGTGGCTGTTTCTCTTAATGAATTAGCTTCACTGAAATCAAGTAGCCTAATTTCACTGTGAATGGGCTCATAGGCACAGGAGTAGGGAAAAACATGGCTTGAAGCAGGAAGGCAGGGTATTTGCAAAATCCTTCAGTATTGCCCTAATTCTGTTCTCTTAAAAAATTGTCTTGAAAAGTGAAATTTCTAGAAAATTCATCTGCTTACATGCAAAGGCAATGTTAATATAATGCTAAGATGATTCTGCAAGATGTACTTATGAAGTATACAGAAGGACAGCTAGCATGACAGGATGTTTAAATAAGCATTATCTTGAATTTTGCGTATCATGGTCTCATGCTGTATTACTCTGGGTGATTCATTGTGTGTTGAGTTCAAAGCACTCAGGCTCGGTTCATCCCAACCATGGTGGTGGGAGCTGGAGTCACATAAAAGAACGTATGGGTTAAGAAATATATGTACAGTGCCTGTGAAAGGAGGAGGTAACTGCAAAGTTGGACTGCACGTTTCCCACGAGGTTTGTCCCTCTGTGTTAATTCCAAGTTATTTAAGTATTTTCTTTCTCTATACGGTTCTGAAATGGCTGAAAAGGGTGGGGGAATTTCTTTTTACCATCACTTCTGCTACAAGTTATTAGTTTAAAAGGCAGGATGTCCAGTTCAGCTCCATAGTGCCATTCCTAGTGCACTGCCTGAGTTACAGGGAGATGTATTTAACGTCTGTGAAATGTCTCTTTGCTGCTGCTAGTGGAGCATGATGTCTCTGGACAGGGAAAGGCCAGGGTCTCAGTAGCATTCTCCATGTCAGCCTGTACAAGGAAAGCCTTTTGGGGATGGCGGTGCATGGCCCACAGATGTGGGTCAGTATTGCTGATGTGGCCTGTGGTGCACAACAGTGCCTACTTGATCCCTCTGGAAGGAGACAGCATTTCCCACACCTTTCTCATACCCTGATTTGCACAGCTGGCTTTGTAACCTTCAAGGCAAGAAATGTGCTAAGCAAGGAGTGTTTCCACAATCCCGTGCCGTGTAGCTAATGCAGCCTTGTGCCCCATGGCACAGTGGTGTGGTGTCACCACGAGAGCTTTGGAGTAAGGAGCTGTGCTGGGGCGTTACTGCAGCTGAGCCTGGTACAGCCTGTGACCTCCGCTGCCCTTCCTGCTGCACTCCAGCGCCTGCCTTGGTCACCCTCTCACTGCCACTAACTTCAGCTGATGGACAAGAAAAGCGGTGAGAACATACTAGTGAGAGCGTACTAGTAAGATTACTGCTGCATATTCAATGATACTGAGGTTCTGCTATGATGGGCAGGGAAAAAAGGCTCATAAATATCCAAATTGATTTTTAACTAAGCAACATGACATTTTAGAGGACTGGCTGTGCCTTCTTTTCTGATATTTTTTGAAAGCCTTCATTACAGTTTATGCAAAGAATGAGAAAATCATGGTGGAAAGAGGAACTTTTTGCTTCCTTGAGGTACTGTATTTCCCAAGATTGTCCAAACTATTCCAGGTTTCTTCTTTTCATATACCTAATGCTATTTAAATTCTGCCATAATATTTGTCCACTCTTGGTATTTCTGTGTCAATATTTGAATTACATGATGAATTTAACTCCATGGTATGCCAATGAAATGGCAGAAAAACAACTAACCTGATGGTAAAAAGCACACCTGTGTGTTCTGGATTTGAGCCTGAGCTGCAGATGAATCACACTGTACAGCAGATAGTCATTGCTAAATTGCTGAGGACAAAGATGCATTGTGTGACTCACTCGCTGTGTTTCTACTACCATTATAAACTCTGAGAGCACTTGATGAATAACGGAGGGTCAAGAATGAATTCATCCATGTTTCACTCTGTAACCGTCTATTATAAATACTGAGCCAAATTCTGCCTCCAGATACACACAGCTCTCATTGAAGCCTGCCCACTATATTTATTTTTAAAGATAAAAGCACTTCTGTTACTTTCACAGAGGACTTCTGTGGCACAGTCCATTGTAAGGATGTGAATATCCTTCCTCGAGAGCTTCAAGTGAAGGAAGGAGTGTCTGCCTGGCATGGGGAACGGCATTTCAGGGATAAAGCCCCCAAACTGCGGCAGTGGGATAATAAGCGCTGTGTACATCGCAGTGATTTTCAGAACCGTGTTCCCCACACTCAGGTACCCTCCCTCTCCCTGCCAAGGCTCTGGGCCCCTCTCGTGGGTGACCCTGCAGCTGGGCTGCTTGAAGCTGATGGGCAGATTTGTACTGCTCCTGGAGCTTGGTGTCAGGTTCAAAGCACACAAGATTGATGGGGAAGGCCTGGAGTTAGGGGTGTGGGGTATTTTTGTTTGTTTGTTTTGTTTTTTTCCTGAGCTTCCTCAGGGCACGTAGATGAGGATGTCTGCTTTTTTCCCAGAACAGGTTCTGTTCTGTCCTTGGACCCCAAACATCAGTGTCTTTGGATGTGTGCTACTCACTCCTGTATGGAGAGAGACGTTTGTCCCGTGGCCTTGTTTTTTTGGAAAGGCTCTGATCAGAAGTGTTCTCTAGTGTCATGCAGTAAAGAGACCTAGAGGCAGAGCCTTATCTCTTTGGTACGTAGGAGATTGTCTTTGCCCAGCTCAGGCTCTCTCCTCTGTAATTACCCTATCAACTCTTCTGGTGTCATGTGAGATGGCTGCATTAAGGCCATTGCTGTATATGCAGGATGGCTCACTGATGGTCTCCCATCAGGGTAAAGGAGGAGGGAAGTCAAAGGGAAACGGAGCGTGTTTACCATTTCTGTGGTTGGTTGAGGCATGTCTCATTGCCACCAAGCTTTGTGATACTGCTCAGCCCACCATTTTCATCACAGCTCAGAGGAAACACTGGGCTTGAAATTTCACCTGCTCCTGCAGTCTTTATGCAATTAGTTATCCCCAGGGAATGGTGCTGGGTCAGGGTGAGAGCAAACAGAGCTGTGCTTTCCAAAATATGGTGGTTTCAGCTTGAGGCAAAAGAGTTGTTATTCCTTTTTGGGGTGGAACTGCAGTTTGATTCACATATTTATTGTGAATGAAATCTAATTTTTATGATTCACCATGATTTTTTAAATTTAAAGTAGTTCTGAAAGCCGTTATTATTAAACAATGATATCCAGTCAGGAAGGGGTCAAGTTACGGATTGTGAATGATTATCTGACAAATAACAATAGCTTTTTCTCATGTTTTGAGGTTTTCTGCAAACTCACCTGACTGTGAAAACTAGGGGTTTTTTTCTGGTTTGTTTGGTTTTTGCTAAATGTCTGCAGAATATATGCATCATCCAATTTTGTGCCTTTCTAGACTGCTCGGCCTTTGTGATACTTGGGTTGTTGACTGTGTTCAGCTGATTTCTTTTAGGTGTTTGTTTTTTCTTTCAGGACAAAAAAAACGTGGCTTTTGGAAAAGGCCTGCTGGTTTTCACTTTGAAGTAGCTAGCTCATGTCAAGCCTTTCTCTCCTACCCAGAGGCTTATCATGGAAAAATGGATTACAATATGTTGTCTTCTCAGGCTTACGTATCAAGGAGCTACCACTACATTTTTCTGTGAGGAGTAGCCAAAGCCTATGGCTTGTGCAGTAGCTTCTTTTCCTGGCTTGGACAAATGAGAGCTAATTAATAGGAGTGAAATATGTGTGAAGTAGCAAGTAATGATTAGTTTTGTTTATATATAAATATTGATAGTCATAAGAGAATTCAAATGCTTGTGTGGAAAACAACTGTTCCCCAGGGGCTGTTTTGGACAAAAGGGAATGAGTGTGAATGTTCATGAAACAGCAAGTAAGAGGGGATATAAACAGGGTCAAATAGCACATATGTTTGGGAAACCAATGAGTGTTCTCAAATGTGGTTTCTGTCATGACTAGCAGCAGATTGCACATGCCTCAGAGCATGCATCACCCTGAAGTTCTGTGCCTTAAGAGCATCCACTTTTTGCAACTGCGATGAAAATTGCAATGTCAGCTTCACTTCTTTTAGCAGTTGTGGCATTCTTCCCTTTACCACCTCAGATAGATGTCATTGCATTATGACGACCGATTCACTTCTCGTTAAGTGGGTTGACATTTAACTGTAATTAAGAAGTTAAAATCAGATTAATGAAAGTGCAGCCCTCAAGAAACTCGTGCTAATAGTTGCAAAGCTTATCGGAGTCTGGGAGAACTTGACCCATAATTTTTACCGTTTGTAGTTTGTTTTGATTTTAAAGCAGCTCACTCATGCACAGGACAGACAAGCAGAGACATTTCTACCTTTAAACCGTCTTTCATCTGCTGGATGCAAGTTTCCCTGGCAGCGCTGCTGGTAATGTGCGTGTGCTGTGCCTGGTTTCTGCCTGCTGGCATGGTCACCCACAAGCTGATCTCTCATGCTAATGTCATTACAGGCCAAGTGGTGAAGGCAAGGAACCATGGCGGAGGATAGGAAAGATGAAGCCAAGGCACCGCACTGGACTTCAGGTCAGCTAACAGAGGCTTCTTCACACCCACATTCACCTGAAATTATGGAACAGGGCGGCGCGGGTGGTGGACTTGTCAGAAGTGCCAATGGATTTCCCTACCGAGAGGATGAGGAGCCGGGGCTGGGCAGCCATGAGCAGCTGGAAACGTATGCTGGGACCAAAGAGAATGGGATCAATGGAGAGCTGTCAGCAGGGGACAGAGAGACCGCAGGTAATGCACCTCAATGCCCCGCCAGAAAACACGGGGTAGACCACTGGATGATGTTCTCCAAGGGGAAATGTTACCTGGAGCCAAGCATGCCCTGGGGCACAGGGGAGCTGACATGAGAGAGCACGTGCTTTGGAAGGGCACCAGCTCTGCATGGCAAGGGCTGTATCTTCATCTGGCTTTGCACTGCTTGCGTCCTTACCCAGGATCCTGGGCAGCGCTCTGAGAAGACTTCAGGAGAGGCGTGATGGTGCCTTAGTTTGTTTTGGTAGATGGGACAGGGTCACCTCTCTGGGGACAAGAGGAACAGGCTGATGTAGAGCAGCCATCAGCTCATCTAGGCTGGAGGGGAGCAGGAAACCACTCAGTTATTGTGCACAGATAGGTCATGTTGTTCTTGCATGTGTCTGTGTGCTCATGAAGGATGGGTTCTCCTATTATTGCCCACAAGTAACAACACCTTTTTGAGAACACCAACTATTTGCAGAATAATGTGTTGCTCAGTCTGACTGAGAATACCAAAATTCATCGTCACTCTTGCCCAGGCTTATTTCACTGCATACTCACTGGGACGTTGTCTATTTGTAAACTATGTTAGGATTTTAGGATTCAGTTTGTTATTTGGGGAGAAAAAAAGTTTGACTGTGTCAAAGTGAAATATGCAAAGCATGTTTCCTGTTTTAGAATTAAACACTAATTCTCTCTGTGCAGAGTTCCCAATTTAAACCCCAAATGCACAGTGCAAGAGGAATTTCTCGTTTACAGACACAACTGCCCTTGATGCATCCATCCATACATGCTAAAGAGGTCTTTCAAGCCATGTTTGTTGGCTGTTGACAGCATTTGGAGATACTATCCATAATTTCTTAGCAGCTGGAGAATTTTAAGGCTCTTGGACCCTACAGTCATTTCATAAGCAGCTGTGCTGGCAGTTAATCTCTCTGCTAAAAGTAAATGGGTTTAGATTTTAAGAGTCTCTGCTTGTGGATAGCCAAAACTTGAAAGCCAAAGGTAAAAGAAATCCTGTGTAAGCATTCAGGCAAACACACTGTTGATGATTGTTTGGGGTATGGTAACAAGGTCTTTGCTCTTTGCTGTAACCGAACTTTGTGCTGTGCTTAGCCTGGAAGTAATCAGGAGCAGATGTACAGGAATCACAGCGGTAAGATACTGCAGTTCTTAGGGGTTGGCGTGGGTTCTGGGAAGGCTGAGCACATTCTCGTCTTTGCCACAGATTTTTCATGCAATCTTGGACAACATGGAGAAGTGGGAATAACTTTAGACGATGAAGAGGAATTTCCTCTGCTTAGAAAGGGAGGAGAGAAATGCTCTTCTCAGGCTTTCTCAAGCTCAGTTTCTGAGCAGTTGTCAGTGTCTGAGAGGGACCTGAATGTTTGAGGAGTTTGTAGCTAATGGATGAGAGGAGGTGGGAACCCACTGCTGCCCATCAGCAGGCATTGTAGTAGTGTATTTTCATGTTGCTTTTTGAGGCAAGGGTTTAAACAGCAGAACAAGTAAAAATGAAGCAGTATAGTCTAGAGGAAGCAACTATGGATGTACACTTGCCAAGGGAATGAGACTGCTCTTGATCCAGGTGAAGTTCACTTAAATCGCCGCTTTGTGGCCTCATATCCTCCTCCTCCCCTGCTTTTTTCTCGCTGTCTCCTTAGATTGCAAGATCTCTGGTGTGGGGACTTAGTGTCGATACATACAGTTTTTGTTCGGGAGTCTTAATATACTTATCTTGTGGCATCTTTCTTTGTCCTTGAACACCAGAGAAGTCCCTAAAACTGCTTGCCTTCATGTCTGAATGCCTAGCTCTCTGGAAACTTGTGCACTGCACATTCACACACCATCTAAGCCCATAGTTAATTAATGCAACGTAAACCATCTTAGGATACTGAAGATACATTTTTAATCATTTTTCTCTTTGTGAAGGGGAAACCTGTTGGCAACTTACTGTGGTGATAGAAATGGACCAGGGCGTGTGTTGCCATTTTACACTAATATTTACTAGCTTGATGTGCTTAATGCATTGTGAAGGTAGAAATTTAGATGTGGATTTTTGCTATTTGATTCCGAGTTTGACCATGAAATCAGGATTGCCATTTTGCCACCACGTTTTATGCCACATCTTTGCTGTGTTTGTCTGCTTGTAAATTTTAAATACAGTGGGGTGTTGTATCAGGTGGGATTTTTAAATGCCACTCTGATACACATAATTACCAATAATGTGAATCACTTAATCATTTGTAGTAGCTCACTGACTCCAAACAGCTGAGGTGAAAATGCACAGGAAGCCAAGATCGACTGAGATAATTAAGCCAAACCATGGGTTTGAGTGGATTTCAAGGATGTTATTTTCCCTAGTTGCAAGTCCAACACCATAACCTAGGAAAATCTCTGACTTCTCAGCCTTCATGTCAAGAGTCCATAAATCCCCTGCAACTGCAACCACTAGCTCATCTGCAGCAGAGCACTAGCATGAACAGGCCATTTCCCAGGCAGCCACCCATTGTCCTAGCCCAGCTAATGAGAGCTCGGTTACAATTTGAGGCGTTTTGCCTAGGGAAGCTCTCCAAGCACCTGAGTGACCCAGGAGCTGGGATTTAGTCACGAAATGGGCCGCTCCTAGGGAGAGGTATTCTGCAGCAGTGCAGTAGTCCTTTTGGGGCACAGCAAAGCAGCAGGACATCCGTTGACAGGGCTCATGCTGTAAAATTTGAGGGCTATGTGTTAAGGGGAGGGTTAGAATCAGGCCACCAGGACAAAGGCACCTTATGCCAACAGTGGTGCACAGGCGAGGGGTGGTAACGAGGGAGGAAATAATGGTTCTTGCCAAAACACATACAATCCATCACTGCAAGTGACATTTTTGGGTTTGCAGAGTTAAAAATTGCCTTCCTCTATAGAAGTCTGTCTCTCTCGACATCTGTCTGAGTTACTGAGTCTGACCTCAACTTTGGAATCCTCTGAATCTGGCTGTTGTGTTGCCTTTGATTGATCCGTCTCAGTATTGTGCTGGTAATGGCTGCATTATGGACAAAGCAATGCCTTCCTTTGAAATGGACTGATGGGAATCTGGGAGAGTGCACAGTGCTGTGGACAAGGCAGCCTCAAGGCCTGATCCTGCATCCACTGAAGTCACAGACAAATACGTGTGAGAGAACAGGTCGGGTTTTTTGGCATAGCCCAAAGGAAGCTGTTCTGGATGTCCTGGAAGTAAGGGCGGTAAAGCAGCTATTCCTTTTTATATGTATTTGTGTATGTATACTTGGGCTGCCCCTGGCAGACCAGCTCAACCCCACTGCATCCTCAGCCCTGTGTCTCTGCCAGCCACAAGTGCCGTGCTGCTCCCAAGGAGCTCCTGAAGGCACCTTGCCTTTGGGGTTGTCTGCAGCTCCCCACAGTCCAAGATCCACCAAGTTTTGGTGTGCTCTTCCTGATCCATGCCTGTCCATGTCTTTTCTCACCTCCACACACACACAGCGTCTTTGGTGAGGATTTTGGAAGCACCTAAGAGGGGAGAATGACATCTGTAGCTCTTGTCAAGACAAACATTTTCACATCACATGAGATGTGTGCTGCAAAGGAGGGATGACAGCGTAATCTCCAGAAACTCACTCTGAAGTGGGTTGATGTGCAGAGCTTTGGGCTGGACCCCATGGTAGAGCACAGGATATGTGTGACTTATAATGAAATATGAGAGTGGCAGCCTTTTCTTTACTAACTGAAAAGTCACGTTCAGCTAACCCGGATGAAGCACTGAGGAGCAGTACATATGCACTGCAACATTCCCTGGGAACCAGCAATTCAACACAGTCCATCATATTTGACTTGCAGGGAACATCAAGCTACAAAGGTTTGGGTTTTTTTTACTTAAAATTACTTAATTTTCTTCTCAGTGATATAACGACTAACCTATCAAATTTATATAATTGGGCGTAAATGTAGTTAGATGCATTGTGAAGCTTTTCCTACAATATGTCTTTATGTACAGTGACTCAGCTGATTGAGTGCTTTCTTCATTACATGCCAAATTCAGGTTTATAATCGGAGGGGGTTTGGATTACCCACACAGTTATTTGATGAATTATTTTTTTGGCAGATGAAGGGAAAGCGCTTTCTGAAATCTTATTGCCAGAGCTTCAGGACAGTGGCTCTGTCCTGGTGTCAGTTGATGTTAAGGACAGTAATGCATCCTGCCAGAGTGATAAACAGAGCCCTTCATTAATACCCAAACTATGTGGGATGCAAAGAGACTGCTGGAAAATTGTAGCAGACTTCCTGACACAGCACAGTGGACCAATGGCATGTTTAGCAGTCCTGCCTTGTTTTTCGGAGCCCAGGACTCATAGGAAAGGTGGGTGAGAGCAAACCTATGACAGGTAAATGAAGGAGGCCAGGATTTTTGGTGTCTGGGTGGACCCAGAGACTGGTATGTGTTAGTCTGTTAGTGGAACAGAAAGAAGGGGGGAGCCCTAGACCTGTGAAGAGGAATGAAGAAGTGGCAACACTGAGCTGAAGGAGGAGTGAGGGGCTGAGGAGTGGTGGGGGAGCAGACCCAGCAGTGAGAGAGCTACAGTGTAGAGAGCTGATGAGAGGAAAGCTGTGAGGGAGCAAAGCAGGAGCGGGAAGTGGCAGGGAAAGAAGGAAAATTTTAAGATAAAGTAAGGACAGTAGAAAGAGATTCAATTTTGTCTGTTCATCCTGAGCCAACACGGCTTTTGCATGATGGCAGATATTACCCCAGAGAGGAGGGGATTCAGACAGCAGGAGTAGCACAGTCTGCAGAGAACAGCGAAGGAGAAAAGTGGCAAGGGGCAATTCATGTTATGGCCCTGAATGTAATTTATCCTGATTTAGCCATTTGTTTTAAGCTTTGTTCAGCCAGACCAAATGGGCAGCAGATCTATTCCTATGACCAGCTACTCTTTAAATAAGCATATTTAAATAAGCTGTAGGAAATGTCAGTCTGAAAGTCTGCCCTGTCATGGCCAGTAAATACTTCAGCAGAAGTGGGGAGTCCCTTTAGGTTGGCTATGCCAAAAAGTCGTGGTGAAGATAGGGTTGGTGCTGGTTTTAGCCACCTGGCACTGTGTCAAGGAAACAATCTGTATCCCATCATCTTTCCTAGCCTTTCCTTATAGTATCCACTCTCCAGGTAATGAGGATCTTGTTCACGGCCCTCACCACCACTGCGCCGTTAGAAAATCACCATGATGCTTAGTTCTGCCAGCTCAAGGTGCTCAGCCCATGAGGGCCGGGACTGGAGCTGTGACGGTGGGTTGTGCAGGGGCAGGACTGCAGCTCTGTGCAAGGGTTCACAACAGCCTCTCCAGGCTGAAACTGCGCCGAGTCATCACTTCGTCCCATGGTGTATTAATAGTTTTTTTCCCTCTCTAGTGACTTCTCATTTGATCTTTTTTTCCTTTGTGTGTCTTTTTCTCTTTCTTGCCATACAAGTGATAATACTCAGATGGCACTGCCAGTAAACATACAAACAGGGCTTCTTTGTACAGAGGCCTTTTTAGTCTGTCTTTCCAACAGGACTGCTTTGTCAAAGCTTTCCTTTTCGTTTGGCTGTTTGCACTGGCTGTCCTGCTGCTGTCCAAGCCCTCCTGGAGTTACCAGAGCCCCCCACAAGTTCCCTGAATGCCCGTTCCCAAAGGAGCCTGCCAGCCTTGTTGTCAGGTGTGCATTTTCAGCAAGCAGCATGTCTCGAGCGACACAGACAGAACACACAGAAGAGTGCAAAATCAGTGATGTTCAAAGGTGAATGTGATTGCTGTGTTTGTCCAATTTCAGTTGTTTGTCTTACAAAGCTGGAAGAATGCATCTTAACTGTGTCATTGGTGGCTTCCTTGGGAAAGAAGCTGTTTATTAGGCATTTTAATCTCCCTCCTTTTGCCCAGGAAATGCGACAGTAATTACTGTGCGCCATCATATTTGCTGATTTAGATACAGGCAAACACACCAGACTTCTGAAACTTTTATTCTCTGTGTGAAGAGTAATACAAGTGTAATTTTCTGGGACACGTTATTGGAATAATTTAGACATGTTCAAATTATGTTTCTGAAGAGACCATAGATGGAGACAGCAGAACTTCTTTGGGGCACTCGTAGAAATGTTTTCTTTTTTACCATTCTCTATTAAGCTTGCTGTAGAGGTCCTCTCTGCAGAGGACTGGAAATGAGGCTGGAGAAACTCTGTCTGTTCCCATGCATCTCCCAGCCCCAGCTATCTTCTCGCTGACTCCGAATATTCACTAACTGCTGCAGAGACCAATTTCGGCAGGTTTTTCTGCAGCTGGCACTATCGGTCACTAAATACAGTGAGATATCGCATTTTGTCCAACCCTCACCTCTCTGAGGGGCTGGCTCTGCCCTCCCACCTCCTCTCGGGATTTCAGAAATCAGTCGGTCAGTGATTGACATGTGTTGGTGGGAGCAGGAGGGTCTGGCACAGTTTTGGGCAGTGCAAGCATGCACAAATTCTTGCCTGAAAGGGAGTGGGGTGGGACAACCCAGTGTGCAGGGGCCACTGACTCCCATGGCTGATAGTCAGACACCTGGAGAAGTTCAGCCATCATTCCGTTTTATCCCTAAAGCTCTTCCGAAAATGTCAGGATGTCGTTCAGTTCACTTTTGAAAACAAACCAGATGCAGTAACACAGTTAGAGCCAACTACTGCATTGTGCTGTGTCAGCCTTGAATTTGGCGAAGAGAAGGCATCAACCAGCCACTTCCTTTGGGCTCCCTGTTGGTGTTTTGATTCACTTTGGTGTTTTCTTGTTACGGTATAACCATCGTAAGAGGGAATTGCGTAAGCAGCTGTGCTTCCTTAAGGAGTAAGAATGAAATGCCTGTAAGTGTGTTGGCTTGGCAACCAGCGCTCACTTGGTGCCGTCAGTGTTCCCAGAAAACATAGTTGATAACGAACCTCGCAGATGCAACAAGGAGCAACGAGGCCAGAGTATGGAAGAAATATCTTTCATAATATGTTGTTCCAGCCACACCGCTATTTCAGGCTGTACGCCATGAGCTCTGTTTATCGAAGTTGCCTTTTGAAAAGGTCTGCAGCCATTCTCGTGGGCCTACTGTAGCCAGGACAGCTATTGCTGCTGCAGGATGAATATCGCATCAAATACAGAACACATCCTAGGAGTTCAGTTTTTGCCTTTGTGTCCCCTTTCTGTGGACAAAAATTTGTCCTTTGTCTGTTCATGTCTGCCCTTCCCCCTGCAATCCATGTTTGGCTGCCTGCCCTGGTGGGGGCTGTAAATGCAGACTTTGCTGTTTCTGTGGGTTGGATCTCGACCCTCCAGCGCTGGCTTTAGCTGAGTGACTGGTGGGGCAGTTGTGTCCAGAGACCGCGTTCTGAGTCATGGCCTGTTGTGCTGGAGTCCTTTTTAGCATATGGTAGGAGATAGCTTGTACATGTATGAATTTCGTACAGTAGACAAGGCTTGTAAAAGCCGGCAGGAAAGGCAGACGGATGTGAAGAGAACTACTCCAGGTCATGCAGGAGGGCTGCAGCAGAGCCACAGGCAGGCAGCATGGCCCTGTGCAGAGCTGTGCTCTGCCTCGCTACAGGCTCCTGCCCTCTGGGCTTGGTTCAGCTCTGGCCCTTGCAGAGAGATGGAGATAGAGCGCTTCAATGGCTCTTCCCTGTCATGTCTGAAGGGAAGCCATCATGCTCTCCATCCCCAGGATGGCAGCATGAAGGACATGCAGGAGCACTGGGCCATATTTGGCAGCAGTCAGAAGTCTTTGTGATTGCAGCTGCAAGGTGGTATCGCTGGGGACTGTGCCAACGTATAATTTTCCATTCCAGTTTTGATCTGAGGGCAGGAAGATTTGGAGGAAGGTTCATTACCAAACAACAGAGCCTTGTTTTGCTGCTCTTGTTTCGGGCAGAGCTGAAATGGCAATTTCTTTTCCAAAGTCACCTTGAAAGGGAAGCAGCAGGTTCTTAGATGGCAGCCTAGGACATGCTGGTGGGCACTGCCTGCCTCATTTTCTGGCCCCTGGCCCTGTGTGCAGGTAATTAGCAGCTCTCAGGGTCACATGCTGTGGAGCTGCAGAGCTCGGAGCCACAGTCATTAACCTGCTCACCCCGTGCTTCACATTAGGGAAGCTGACGTGTGTGGCTTGATGTGCTTTCCAGTCATGGCTAACCACAGGTTAGCCCAGCACAAGACACAGCTCCCTGCCATCCCCAGATGCTCCTGATGGAGGCAGGTCCTCCCAGCGTGAGGGCTGGATGTCTGCCCTTCCATGTGCAGCCGGATGCAGGGTTAACCTTGGGTGGAAAGGAGGTAGGTGCCATCGGATCACTTAGAAAAACGAGAGTCACACAGTCTGCTGTTCCTGCGAGGAGTGCCAGGCATTGCTGATTTCTTTTTTCCATGTTGCCATGCCAACACATCCCTGCACAGAGTAAGATCTCTTTTAAGCTCCGCTGAGAGAAAGCATGTAGCCTGGGAGCTTATTCAGCATTCAGGAGAGCACAGCCTATCTGTAACGTCTCTGAGCCACAGCCAGACTGTCTGACAAAGGAAAGGAGGATTTAATTTTTTTTTCCTTTTGCACTAGCAGTTGCTTCTCAAGGTTAAGGGAGACAGGGTGGATGGGGAAAGAGACTGGGAGCACTTTGCAATGGGGACCTCAGTTTGCTGTCCTCACAGAGGCATGGCTTTCATGACAAAGGAAATGAAATATTACTTTGCGGTGTATTTACAGTACAAAATACAAATGTGTGATACATATGTTCAAATTTCTTGCTTTGACTAACCCTGATCAGCTACTCTATATTAAAATTGGAAAGCAAAGGCAATCTGGATTTTAATTTGAGTGAGGTACTCGAAGGAAATATTAGAAGGAAACCAGGGACAAATCCCCTGTCTTTGTGTTCCCTGGTGTTTTTGTCTGTGAGGTTACAATCTAGAGAAAGAAATCATCTCTTCTTATGCTATATTTGTATCCTGAGTAAGAACAGCAAAACCTAGCGTGTACTGGTGTTTTGGTTTGGGTTTTTCTGTTTTGTGGAGTTGCTACTGGTAGATTAACTGCTCACTTTAAATTAAATTCTTATAATGATCATTAATACAGGTTTACTTGCCTTTGCTCAAAGGGATGGAAGTCAGCATAAAGCAGCTGGCGTTAGCTGGCAGATGAGCACACGATCTAGTGCCAGTCAATAGCAGCTGTGAAAAGGTTGATGTGGAAATTCAAAGGCAAGACTCAAAGCAAGAGGTGCTGGTTTTGACTCTGTCATTTGTTCCTTGAGAGGTGCTGAGTGAAGCAGTTACATTTTCTTGTGCTGTTTTAGAGACCGACTGCAGAGCAGAGTCAGTGGTACTTGGAAAACCTGTTCTGAGGTGGTGGTTTAGAAACCTAGTCTGGGTTGTTTTCAGGGATTTTTTTTATTACTGATGCTCCTCATGACATGCAGAAAGTGCAGGAAACTCAAGGCACCCCAGTTGTGTGCATTAGATCATGTGAGTGAGCCCTTCTCTTGTGTGCGGAAAATACCTGGTCAAAACTTTAATACTTTAGTTGCATGCAGTATATGGAAAAATAACTGTGAGATATCATTATATCCAAGGCAGGAAAACCTGTTGGCCGCTTCCCAGAGGGTGATTTTCACTCAGGACTGAGTAGATTGAGTACTTCATGGAAATCAGTTTCACTTAGAGGCTTTATATACTTTGGGGAGGGGGGGAAATAAACCCCAGGTGTTTCACTTTTTGTTCCTATTTCTTTCCTTCAGACTAATTCATAGTGATATATGATCAGTTTGGTGCAGCTCACAGCAACCCATGTAACCTACGGTGGTGATGATAAAACAGTTTTACAGTCTGGCCTCCATCTATGCAGCCTATGCATCTGGCAAGACGGATATGTTAATAAAGAAGAGCAGAAGTGTCAGCTGCCAGTGCTACGTAGATGTGGCAGTCTTGCTGACATACCCAAACTGTTTTCATCCGTAGCCTTGCACCACATATGAGAGAAGGAAAAGGCGTCAGCTGTGACTCTTGCTTTTTACCCCAAATTCAGAGTATATGCCAAATCCAGGGTAACGCAGCCTGCACAGGTTGTTGGTGAGCTGTGGAGGGAACTAATCCTTTGCTGTTCCTGTCCATGAATTGCTTTATCTTTCCTTTCACTGTCATCCTTTCTCTCTGTTTAAGAATATATTGTCCTTCTCAACAATTGCTCTGACAGCTCTTGCTTCTTTTCCTCTCTTCTCACTTCTGTTGCCTCTAGCTTTTTTCCCCGCTTGTACTCCCTATGTACTCCCAGCTTTATCCCAGTCATCCAATGTAGCTCTTCTGTGACCTTGAATTTCCACATCCGCTCCTCGTTTTCAGTACACTTGAGAGCTCTGTCTCTGGATGCGGACCTCTCCCAGTGTCTGCAGTGACCCAAATCCCGGTCTCAGCTCTTCCCACCACTGTGGCTGCAGAAGCTTGCAGGCATTTAAGTGCCCAGAGAAGACAGGTAGGTCAGAAAAAGTGCAAGAGGTAGTTCAGAAGGTGGACTGAGGGCTTTTATGTGCATCTCTCACACCTTCCTTCTGCAAGAGTAGGTACACATTTCTCTTGCCTAATCACTTTGTCCACTTAGAGGTTTGGGCCAGTAGTCTCCATGGGTGGTCAGGCAGTGGGCGGGAGCAGGCTGTGTGAGCGGTCCAGGATGATTTCATCTCCGCAATGACCCAGCAGAGATGAAACTCCCTCCTGCTGGGACAGTGCCAGAAGAGAGGGGGAGAGATGGCAGAACTGCTGAGCAGAGCTGAGAACTGCTCTGAAGATCCACCCACAACATGACCTCTGTGGGACTTGGCTCATTTGTGTGTGACAGGGGACCTGTTCTGCTCCGCCTGTCTGTGGGAGCACGCGCATGCGCTCATTTGTAAGTATGCAATGCTGCTGCTCACAGTCAGCAGGTGACAGACGTCTGCCTTGGTAGAGGCGCGGGGCTCAGCTGGGAAGCAGAGCTGGGAAGAAATGAGCCGTGCAGCTGTTCCTGCATTGCAGAGCTAGCTGGTTAAGCAGGGTTGGACTGGCAGTGTGAGCCCTAGGGCGAACAGGGCACAGTATTGCTGTGTTTTAGGTGTCACCGTATCCCCTGATGGGATGAACCAAAATTCTGTTGCATTGACTGAATGATCTTCAGTCCTTCTGAACCAGCACGACTAGAAATCCCACACAACGCGTGCACAGGCTAATGTTAATTTTAAACTTAAGTAGTTCATACAGCATACTTTGAATTCTTTTTAGAAAGACCACAGGAAATACTAGAAGATGTTTAAAATCAGCACAAAAGGAGCTAAAAATGAACCTTAAAGGACATGTCACCTCTTACTGTAGGTGGCTGAAGCTCCATTGATTTCTATGGGCTGTTCTTCCATTTGTATTGAAAGAGAATTAGTTCTTAAAAGTCTGTTTATTTAAACTCTTAAGAAGTACTGAAGTTCAAAACAAATATTGATTTAAAAGCAAGTTACCTGTTATGTGTATTTACTCACACTCAAAGGATTAAGTATGTGGTTCTTTGTTTTGAAGCCAAAGTGGCTTCTCCTGTGTGAGTCCTAAGGAGTCCGTGTTTTAAAGAAAGATAGATATAGCTGTTTCATCGTGCAAATGATATTTTTAGCTGATACCAAGTCCTAGGAAAGGCAGTGGGACCTCACTGCATTGGCCTGGCTGAGGGTCTGGTGTTGTCTGCTTCAATATTGCATGTTAGCTGTAAATTGTGTTGCTAATGCATCAGACAAAACAGAACCGATTAGCTTTTCTCACATCTGACTTGGCTGGGAAATGCTGACAGTAGTAGGTATTTCATTCCGGGCAGTAGACTTAAGATGTGGCTCAGGGGATGCACAGGGAGCAAGTATTTGCAGTAATGAGGGCTCGTGTTAAAAGCATTGCTTTATTGTACAGACATTTGTATGACTCCTTTTTAACAGACTTGTGTATTTCAGGGGAGAGGGGGTGTGGGGACTGTCCCTTTGGTGTTTTGTTTTGCAGCTGCTAGATAGCATGGCAGAGGCCTCTGCCTAATGAACGTGCTCTGTGGTGTTGGAGAGCTGGAGGAGGAGGCTCTTTGGAGTTTTCTGAATTGCTCCTGACTCCTAGCACGAGTTTGCTTTGGATTTTGCCACTTGTGTGCCTCGGAGATTTGGACTGTCTGTCCAACTCTCTTGCTGAAGAAGGTGATGAGGAAAATGCAGTCAGGGCAGCTGGAAGTACACGCAGAAGGTGTGGAAGCGGTCCAAGGACAGGCAGCCTGAGCTCTGGCCTGCTGCATCCCCGAATGCTGCAGAGCAGCTGGGGGTGCACGGGAAAGCCACCCTGCAGCCTCCTGTTCATCTGTGCCAGAGCACAACTGGTCTGACACAGCTCAGCTTCCAGGACACCAGTTTTGTACCAAGTTTACTCTGTTATAAAGCAGATATGTTAAGGGGCTGGATAATGGTGATTCAGATTTATAATCTTGAGTTTAAGGAGAATGCAGGAGGGGCTGTTGAGTACCTGAAGTACCCCAAAACAGGGGGGTGTGAGCCATTTGCTGTGAGGCTCTCCAGGGTGTGGAGCTGCTGTGTCAGGTATCCAGCTGTACCTCCCCCGTGCATGCTCTTCTCATGTAGTCACTGCAATAGATCTTTCCCCAAAGGTAGTCTGAGTGTTCATACTTTTGGGGTTCAATGCCTTAAACAATTAGAGCTCTTTTTTCCCCCGAACACAAGCCTTTTCTGGCCTGTTCGATTGGTTAGCTGGTAAATCCTGGTGATTAAATTCATCTGTCACTATCCTCATTGATGCTACAGTAGCTTGAAGTCAATGAGCTTATTAGGGAAATTATACTTGCCAGTTATGTTGTGGTTTCATTTATTTTAAAAGCTGATGTTCCCATTATTTGCCTTCATATGTCCTGCCAATTACTGTTGAAATTGCCAACATCCAGGTCAAGGACCTACTTATAGCAAAATATTTACACTCATGAAAGCCATTTGAGAACAAATATTTGAATTCTGTAAAGCTATGTTACTGCGTAAAGCTATGTTACTGCTTTTTTCTTAATCACACACGCTAATCTGTTGGCATTATTTGGGTTTTATGTAACATACTCATACTGCTTTGATTGCTGCTGTGCATTTCTCTTTTAACCCAAGCGCAAAAGGCAGTACTTACAGTTATCACGATCCCAGTGATGAAGTCCAGGATGTGTCTTTTGGTTTTCTATCAGAACTGTCACTGGTGAAGCCTGGGTGTTTTTTACCCAGCGTTTCAGCAAGGCTTTAATCAAACAAGAGTTGTCCACCAGCTTGCAGGAGAGCTGAGCATGAATTCAGGACCTGTCCTTAGGGGACTGGCTAATGCCTCTGAACAAATCGAATAGCTATTTGGTTAGTAGTCCTGCTGCACTCAGAACTGCAGTACCCAGGGGGAAAAAAATCCATAGGTCTTGTTTGCTTTTCAAATTGTCAAAGATAGCAAATATCCACTTTGTATCTTTCCTTTCTGTAGGAATATATTTGGGATGTTTTGCCTCACTGAACAGGGCAGGTTGCTCTATGCTTTTGTTGTTAACTTGATTCCACTGTGCCAACAGTTAGTGCTGGTTACCTTGGAAACTGTTCTACACCCCGCTGGGGATTTTGACTGAAATTGCTTTATTTTCCCAATTCTGCAAGTACACATGTAGCTAATGCTTTTGCTGTGCTCTGCCTGTGTTCCTTCCCTAAAACACAGCAAAATTAATGAAACATATTGTTTTATCCTTTCCATCTGTTTGCATCTTTCTTTGTCGCTGTTTTAGCCTCAGTGCTCCAGGAGTGTTAATTACCCTTTGCTTTAACTGAGATCACTGTTAATTTTCTTGGTAGGTGTCTAAGGGGTGGTGACATTGTGAATGCGTGTGAAGTTCTGACACAATTTTCTGTCTCTGCCTCTCTGTCCCTCCTTCCTATAATCTGTTTCCCTCAGTTTTCTCCTGGAGCGTTTGTTGTGCTGTGCGGTTCTAGCGTGCTAAACTTTGTTTATGCCTGAAACAAATTCTCCTTTACAGAGACCAGATGGCGTCTTCCGTGGCTGTGGTGACCTCAAGCTCCGCTGCCACTGTAGTGGTATCAGATAGAGGGGGTGATGCTGCTCCAGTCTGGGAAGAGTGTCCTGTTAAAATTGTGGGGACATGAAATGCTTTTTAGGAAGAGCTGTCCCTGTTGCTGTGAAATGGGTGCTCAGGTGGGAAGAAGTGATAGATAGGTGGGCTGAGCAAACTGACTGAATGGCAGTAATGAAACACAGGCGAATACAGTTGTGGAAGGAGAAGAAGAGCTGAGGAGACAAACTCTGGTCTGACCGGGTCAGCTTTGGCCTGAGAAATCACTGACACTGTTCTGTGAGCTGATGAGCCGGCCATTCCTAGGGAGAGCTGTACCAGCCCCAGTTCCTCTGCTGGCAGGATACCTGCAGCAGTGTCAGGACACCTATCTGCAAGGCAGGAAGATGCTGTGAGCCTTGCCCATAGCTAGTTTCTCCTGTCAAAAACACTCCTCAGAATCATAATACAGCGTTGCATAGAGGGGTAGGGGGGAGAGAGAAGAAGATAAAAGGTACTGCTGGATGAGGGCTGTCAGAGGCAAACCCATGAGCCTGAGCAGTTTCACCTCTGAAGTGGTGTTCATAGCAAACTCAGCTCCTCAATGGGTTAAGCCGGAAGTTATGGCAGGTTGGAAGAGGAAGAAGTGCCTGAAGCTGAAGGAAAACTATTGAAAAGGGCACGAAGGGAACAGACACCACACATCGCTGTGGAGATGTGTCACCAATCTAATTTGTGCTCTTGCCATTACAGTTGCCAATAATTTCTAACAGTTTTCTGGAAATATTTAGTGAAAGCTCAGACACCTTTTTTAAAGACTCTTGCCACGATCTATACATCTGTCTCTGGAGCTGGTAAACCTGTCTGTTAAAAAACTTAATGGACTGGAAAGCGTTACAGTTTGGCTGCGGCCGGCAACAAACGGGTCATGCGGCCGACCCTCCCCCTGCTGGGGTGCGGAGGAGAATGGAAAGAAACAGGCAAAAACCGGTGGGTCAGGATAAGGGCAGTTTAACAGAACAGCAAACAAAAGGAACAGGAAAAACAACGATACAACACAAACCGCACAACCCAGAGAGCCGCCCTCCACGACCGCCACCGCAAACTCCCAAGCCGTGAGTGAGTTCCCGCAGCCCAGCTCCCCCCACCGGAACCCGGCATGACAGCACATGTTATGGAATACCCTGCTCTGTTTGGCCAGGTGGGGTCAGCCCGCCCGGCTATGTCCCTTCTTGGATTCCAGTGAAAATTAACCCTGTCCTGGCCAAACCCAGGACAAAAGGCTTCCTCGGAAATGAAAATACTGTAGGTAGTGGATTCAGGTGCCAGTAGAGACATCTGCAGTCCATTGACAACCACAGCAGCATCAATAACAAATGAAGGAGGGTTTTGACACCATATCTTGGTCTTCTACAAGGTCTGATCCCAGATCTTCGGCTCTGCTGTAGCCATGTTTGGCATGTGACCTTGCTTTAATGGCCCCTGGTTGAGTCTCCGTCAGTGAAGGGGGGCTCTTTCAGGTGTCTGGAGGGACTGTCTGGATGATGCCTGCTACAGTTTAAACATTGGTGCCAGAGCAAGCTGGAGTGGGGATTGGGCAGCTCTTGTGCCTTTGGGTGTGCTTACGAGGAGTTCAGCAGCTTGTGGAGGCACAAGTCCTTCTAAACACTGCAAAGAGGAAAGGGTGCAGCTCCCCGTACCATCAGCAGCTGGTTCAGCATCCCTGTGCATCCCAGTCCTCTGAAAGGCTTTGTGTCTTTGAGTTGTCTGTGAGGCAGGGAGACTCTACATGTCCTGATTTGGTATGCTGGGGGCTGGGGTTTGTGGAAGAATTGGGCTGACTTCCAAAACCACGAGCAGAGAGTGCTTACTGGTTTGAGTTTTAACTTTGGTTTAAATTAACATAGTGCCCAAGACAGGTGCCTGCCCTCTCAGCAGGGCAGGGTCCTCTGGTCCTGCCAGAGAGCAGCCGTGGCACTAGGAGCAACTGGGCAGACTTGACCTGACAGCCCCATCAGAGTTTGGTCTGAAGTGACAACCTTTAAGGTAGTGGTGGAAGCACCATCCCTGTGTCTGTTAGCTCCTGACCTCTCGACTCAGCCTGCTCATTGTCAGGAGGTTTTTGGAAACTCATGCTGAGGATCTTTCACAATGTCTCCTCTCTGTTACGGACATCACATTCAAGGACCACCTGTACTTTTGGGTGCCACATTCCCTGAAGTCAAACTGGGAGACTCAGTCTGTGTTCTCTATAATGAGCAGCTGACGTCTTGGTAAAAGGAGCAGCATTTTACTCTCTGCAAAATGCAAAGGAAAGCTATGTTGCTGTTCTTTGTTGTGCTGGAGTCTTATGTGAAGCAAATGTCCTTGTTGCCTTTAAGAAACATATATTTGGTGTTAGTTACCATTTGTTAGTGCTGGCTTTGTGGCACAAAGTAGAGTCAGAGAATGTCTACCCGCTTAAAGAGAGGGAAGATAAATCTCTACAAGCAAAGCTATCTCTAATGAAGCCAAAGATTTTAGGCTGTGAAGAATTTGCCTGGCATCCAGGCTGGCTAACTCTCCCTTTTCTTTTTTTTGTTCTTTATAATTAGGCTTCCTTGAACTTTATCTGAACCGTAAGGAAACTATGGAAAGTCTCAGTAGCTGCCCTGTGACGATTTGACTTACCCATTGGATCTGCTATTTATAGTGTCCATTAGTACAAAAATGTCTGTCCTTTTGCAGCAGTCATGTACAGCAAAAGCACTGCTCTTCTGGCACTGCCTCTGCCTCCTGTGTCACCCAAAATATTCATCAACAGAGTGTTCAGAAGTGAGCCTTTCTTGATTAAAAAACCTCAAACAAACAACCCCCCCGAAAAACCCAGAGGCCATTTGTATTTTTATTTACTTAGCTTGCATAGCCTGAAATTGAAATTTCCGTTTTTCAGGAGACAACTTTCACCCCCAGGTATATCTCTCTGTGGAACATAATCTTTGCCCCAAGCAAATGAAATCACGAAGAGAGCTGAGAGGGCAGGAATTGTTTTCAGCCTTGGAAGGCCCATTTGCACCCCAGAACCAGGCTAGGTGTGAACAAGTATAAATTCTGTAACAAAGGAGACCATTTTATTAGGGATTTGTCTTACCTTGCTGGGAGGAGGCTTGCTTGGGTGATGGAGAGGAGGTGACTGAGTGGGTTTCCTTTGGATATGCTCCAGGGTATTAAATCTGGTATACATTTGCATATTCTATATCTGAAAAATTAATTGGAGTGTTTTCTTAAAATTTTCATGTGAAAATAAGCTTAAAAAATTGGTTCTGTTAGCAGTCTTCCTAACTGAGTCTTGATTTGTTTATCTGAGCTAGCAATATAGACTTCATGATGTTTCTTTTGTCAGCAGTGTCGTGATTAGTAGATTCATGGAAATTTAGACAGAAGGGTCACGTGTCACATGCTCCGGGTGTAAAGTGGTGGTGGTGGTGATCAGCGTGGGATCTTCTGGAGCTGTGGAACTCTGTGCTGTTCTTCATGATCACCAAAGCAGTTGGGGCGATACTCTTTCCTCTTCTGAAAGAGCAGAATCTGAACAGGGATATACCAAGTCTCAAAGGACGCTTTATGGAAGAGTGGCTTGTTTTCTACCCATGTGTCTCACCCATGCAAGGTGCTGTGGGTGGGAGAGGGCACCACATGCCTGTAGGAAGAGGGTGGGCCAAGCCACATGTTCATTCTCCCGGTTTCCCCCTGTATCACTTGTGCTTTGCCGTCTGCCTGTGCCTCACAACACAGGGAATTGTCAGGACCTATAGTCATTCTGAGGGACCATTTGTGTCCAGTCCACAGCTCTGCAACAACAGCTTCACATGACAGTCTGGGAGGTATCTGTTCCATGTTTCTCACAAGAGAAAAGAACACAGAGGTGCTGAGAAGCACTCCCAGCGTCCAGCAGGTGTTGAAGCAGGAGAAACTTGAAAAGCCCCAGAATGAGGTGCAGGCCACTGCAAGGCAGCTGGGAAGATTGACAGGCTTTCAGTCAATATCCCTGTTCTTTGGTCCATGGGACTAGCTGCATACTTGACATGATTTATGGGGTTATGGTGCTTGATTCAATCTACTTAACAATGGAGTTTCATCTCATACTAGGGGCACTTTGTTGAAGAGAGGGACAGAGAACTACAGCTGCCAGTCGGAGTCTCCCTCTAATACAGGCATCTATATCATGTATAGTCCCTTTCGTAAATGTGTCGAGCTCCATCTCAAAACCAGTTGAGTTGTTTCCTGCTGTGTGGAAGGCTGCCAGAACTTCACATCCCTTACAGTAGGAAAGCAGCATTTTCAGATTTCTAGTCTGAATTTATCCTTAGCAAGTTAATACTCATGTATTCTTGGGTAACAGTTTTTTAAATCAGCTTTTTTTTGTTGTAGTTGTTACTTGATAATTGTTCTGACATATTCATCCATCTACTCTTGCTGTTGGCTGTAGCCAACAAAACTATTGCAGTCACTGCCCTCCTGGTGACCAGTCAGGATGGAATTGAATTGTAACAAATTACAAACAAACAGAGAGAGGTAACTTTTACATTAAAAGCACAAAGGAATTCTGTGAGAGTACTAACTGTGGGAAGAAATCATCATTGTTAATCTAATGGACAGCATCCCTTGTTAGGGTGGTAGCTGTAAAGCTACATGTAGGGCATTGATTTAAATATGCTTCCCCTTCCCAGCTGCTGCTTGCCTGAAGGACACAGTAATGGGTGAGCAGAGAGCTTTTATTTCAGCCCTCGGGATGGTGATTAATGGGGGCTCTGTAAGTGTCTCCTGGCAGGAGCAGGGTGTATTGCTGTCTGCCATTAGAAACCTCTGTCTCCATGTGAGGGGTGAAGCAGCACTGAAATTCTTGCTCTGTTTCCGGGTGTGTACCCAGCTGTGCAGCTGGTGGACCCGTGGCCGTGCAGCTTGCTGCCTTCCCTAGGGCTCAGCTCCATGTTGGGTCCCACACCCTGCATTTGAAATGACTCTCAGCCAGCACTCAGAAATAGCTGTAGAATGAAGGGGTTTATTTCCATGGAGTTTGGCTATGAGAGGGTTGTTGGCTATGTTGATTCATGAGTAAGGAAGAGTGGGCTAATACACAGACAAGAAAATGAAACACTTTTTCTCTGAGTTGTTTTGTAGGTGGTTCTGCTGGATCAGCCCTTAAGTCCTTGATTTGCTAGATCAAAGATGCCTGAACTGCCCTTAGGGCAGGAAACCTCTCTGCTTACTCCCAAATACAGTTGTATGCCTGATGACCTTTCACTACACCTTTGTGTGGGTCTAGAGGAGAGATGAGATACAGTTTCTCAGTTTGGAAGTATTCACTTCAGGTGGTCCCACTGCCATCCTCCACTCACCAGAGCACCCGGTTCCTCAGCCCCTTGACCATGCCACACACTGAGGGTGGAGGAAGAGTGAAGGATGGGTCCCACGGCACCTGGGTCTGTCAAGCATGCAATGCCTCAGCTGGCTCCACACAAGTTTCCCTTCCCTGCACCTAGCACAGCAAGAGTGAGCAGCCAGGAGCCAAGTCTGTGTCCGAGACCAGAGCCTGAGAGCACATCCCACCAAAAAAATGTTATACTCTGCAATCCCTCTGCATGATATTCAGACGTACAGTTTAAATAAAGCTTTGTGTTACAGTCTTAAAAGGGGGGAGGAGGCCAAAGTATACATTTTAATCATACAGAAATGTTATTTGGCCCTTCTTTTTCAAGGCCCCCGTCAGCATAGATGCCTGTCTGGGAAGTGCCTTTAATGCGTACTAACTGTGTGCTGACAAGGAGGAGATATCATCCAAAGCGCATGTAAGAATGCAGCTAACTCCATATATTAAATGTGAAGAAATCCCATTACTCAGCTGGCCATTCTACCTCTGTTTGCAAAACAGTACCTGCAAAAAAAAGTTCTAGACGTTTAATAAATGATCATCTTAAAATTTTGCCATTGCTGCACATTGTCCCTAACAGAAAGAGCATTTAATAATGATGCTTTGTGCATCTTACTGAAAAGGCCAGGGTCCTGGTTTTTAGAAATACTCAGCGTTTTCCACTGAGATCTTTGGAATATCTGGTCTTTCTATTTTATTTTTAATGATTTGCTTGTATTTCAGGAAAAAAATTACCTTTTAAAAATCGATTGTCAGCTTCCATTTTTTATTGTTTAAGCTCATCTTTATAATTTTAAAACGTCATTCTCATTAACATACTTTTCTTTGTTTTTTCTAACTTTGCTGCTGCCACAGAAGAAGTGTCTGCGAGGATAGTACAAGTAGTAACAGCTGAAGCTGTAGCAGTCCTGAAAGGTGAACAGGAAAAAGAAGCCCAGCACAAAGATCAGCCTGGACCACTACCTTTAGGTAAAACAAGACAAAGAATGTTCAAAGAGTCCTTGTGTCTGCAGATGTTACATGTATGTATATTGCAAAAAACAGTTACTGCTGTGTGTTCACATAGATTGTGGTCATGGGTAAACTGCAGCACCGCTGGATAAATGGTGGGACCATGTAATAGTAGCAGTATCCTTGTTGCCCCAGTCATTCACAGCCCTGCAACTGTCTCATTCGCCGTTTGCTCTAACAGCAGTTCTCCACCTGGTTTCTGACTCCTGAGTGGTGCCGCTGTGAGTGTGATCGGTGGTAGCAGTGTCATCATGTTTGGTGGGACCCAGCAGCGCTTGGAGCCCCTTTGTGTTCAGCCAGGTACAACGTGAGAAAGAAAGATTAATGTCTGAAGAGGCAAAGCTTAGAGGAGAGGCATATAAAAAGAAAGTGAGGCTTTGCTGGTTGGGTGGTAGCTACTCAAAAAGGTGGAGGAGGAGCACCTCAACAGGAAGCAGAGAGGAATGGGACACGCCAGGTGAGGGTGGGAGAGGGATTAGCGGCCAGGCAGGGTGAGGAGAGATTGTGGGAGAGTTACATATGGTAGAAGCAAATGCCAGTGGTCCAGACTGGGAATGGTACCACTGCAACTGGTCCATGATGTGCCCCTATCCTCCTGCTGGCTCCTTTGTGAAATGTCTCTTTGAAATACAAGTGTGTGTGTGTGTATATATATATATATATAAAAAAAAGTATACAGCCATTCATACCTACAGTGCATCCTCCCTGCCAGAAAACTTGCACAGAAGCTCAAAACATGGACACCAAAGGCCAGAGAAAGGACATACTCTGTCATGAGGTAGGGCAAATCTTGCAAGCCTGCCCCAGGATAAGTTCTGCTGAGTGCACATACGTTGTGATCAAATTAAAATAATGCCTTGTGGTATTTTCCCCACAGGCACTCTGCTTTGTTTGGTACAGTGCCTAGACTCTGCTTAGGAATGAATTAAAGTCAATGAGTAATTAAGAATATTTGTTGGAAATTTGGTTCCCAAGGTCTTTTGCTTCATTGAACTACCTTTGAACTGCAGCAAGGATGCTTGCTCACTTGCTTGTAATTGGTGTTGCTTGTTAATTCCCTTCTTGACAGAGACTCAATTTTACATGAAAGACCACAGTTCTGCAAAAAATTTCATACATATTTAAGCATAGATTGCTCCACTGTGGCCTGGGTGAGGAAAGTGAGTATTCGGTTCCATCCAGTTAGAGAAGACATTTTAAAAATATGTGAGAAGTATGTTGTCAGTGAGCAACTGTTGATTCCTGTGGTAAGTGACTGTTAAATAAGTGTAGGTAGAATTTTATTGTGCTGAAGATATAAATACTCTGTCCCTGGACAGCACGTCTGAAGGACAAGTGACATAAGGGTCTCTTCCAAACCACAGTGAAATCAATAGGAGGAGACCTGGCAGATTCTCCTGGGGCTTTCAATCTGGCCTTTCTGTGCTTGGAAAGAAGCCCTGAATGAGAAACAGATCTGCCTATTGAGAGGTGCTCTTTATAAGACAGAATTGTTAAAACGTATTTGTTATTTCTTTTTTTTATTTTATTTTTAAAACAGTGGTTAAGCCCCAGTAGTGGATCTGTTTTTAAAGAAAAAAAAGTCTCAAAGTGATCTATATGAAATCAGATGCAGAGGTTATGCTGAGTTTAAGAAGCAGTTTGATTAGGATTTCATCGTACTTGAAATAATTGAAAAAACATCATCTGGTTTCAGCATCTAGTCTCGTGACTGGGAATGAATCTGAAATGTAGTCTAAGTGGATCTAAGATTTCACTGCACCTTGTTCAGCTGAATCACAAATATGTCATGGCTGACGTAAGGTCCTTATGCTGATGTCTTTTGTATTTAGAGAAACAATATTTGCATATATTCTGTATTTAACCTTGAACTCAGCAGAAGAAAAAAAAAGCGTGCATAATGTTTTTTGTTCATGTAGTCAAGGTAAATTGAAGAGATTGGATGCCAGTTTCTGATAGTCAGCATAAATTTCTAAAAATCTCTCATACTCAAATGCTTTATTGTTATTGCCTTGGGTGACTGAAGGTTTTCTAAGTGGCAGTACTATTTAAAGATAATTTCATAGTTGATTTTTTTATTGTTCTGTGACCAGAATTTTGAAAATAATTCACACCATCTGAAAAAAAAAATCCTTTCATTATAACTTTAAAAATCCATGTATTCTGAAAGGGTCTATCTGAAAATGTACTAGGCACAAGTCCCCATTGAATAGTTCTCTCAGCTGGGCAGAACACACTGACTGCAGCTTGTATCAAGCATCGATCTCTCTGTAATTAATTGCTATATCTCGTTTTCACGGTTTGATTTCTGGCAGTCGAAGAGTCAGCCAACCTGCCTCCTTCCCCGCCTCCCTCGCCAGCTTCCGAGCAGACTGGAACTCTGGAGGAAGGTAAGGGTCTCCTGGACATTGCAGTGCACAGCTGTCAGCAGAGGGATGAGAGATGAATCTAAAGGATGGGGGAATCAGAAAATGGAGATACTTTCTGCACCTTCGTGTGAAAAGATAAGGCATTCCCCAGCAATAACTCCCCATCTGCAAACCAGCTGCAATACGTGAATGAGGTAGATGGATATGCACAGAGGTAACTGAACCGATATATTAAGTACATCCATATAAAAGAAAAAAAGATGGTGATGCTCACCTTTTTATCTGTTATATGCCATATGAGCCAAGATGTCTGCTGTCCCAATGCAGTCACCAAAACTATGATTCAGTGTGTGTCATCCTTCTTTTCTTAGGATTTGTTTGGCTGCTTTTTTGAATTACCATTAGCTTTGTTTTTGGAATCTTAAATGCACAAAAGCAAGGAGATTCAGAGTTGGATCATTTCTTTGGTCTTTGACCTGTAACTTGTGCTTCAATGCCTACATGTATTGGGGGTTCTGTATGCAGAGTACAGGTGTCAAATTCTAGTCTCACAAAGCAAATTTCTGCTTTGTTCTGCACAATGAATGTTCAATTTCAGTAGCCCATGATCACCGTATTTTCCTCCCGCTAAAATCCCCTCTGGCAAAGAGCTTAAGCGTTGGCTTAATTTTAAGCAGAGGCCTAAATCCCATGGAAGCTGTCACAATGGTAAGAATGTGCATGAGTTCTTTGTTCAACAGAAGAAGTCTGCTGCATCAATGCCGTCAGTATAGGGTGACAGTAATACGTTAGAACTGAGCCATACCATGAGGATATGAGGGAAGGATTTGAGCTCAGAATCTCCAGGGGACTATCAGTTGAACTCTGCCATGTCAATAGCATTTTTATGTATCCATTTATTTCATTCTTGGATTTTCTTTTGGCGTTTTTTTTTTCTTTTTGTTAAATAAATGCATGAAAATAATTTATCATCTGCTGAACAAACTTTGTTGGTATTTTAACACAGTGCCTCTATTAATTTTGCAAGTGGACAGTTTGTATTTCGTGTGCTGACTCTCAGTTTTAATCAGGACACTGCAATTAAGCATGTTCCATCCTGCAGTCCTTTGAGATATTGCAGTTACAGGCTGTGTTAATAACATTTGTCAGTCAATTGTACTGGAAATGCCTACTGGATGCTGTTAGTAACCAATATAAACAAATTTGATTAATTGTTTTTTAAAAAAAAGTCATCTGCATGTTGTTTGCTTAAAAAATAGTTCAACAGTTCTAGATGCATCACCCAAAGGTTAATGGCAATCAAAACTACTAACTGAAAAGAAAGCTAGTAGGGTGTAAGCAAAGGTATTTAGAATTGTTACCAGGGTTTTACCACTATTTTTTAATACATAGTTCACTTGACTAGTTCAGCGTATGCTTTTTGATTTTTTCATATCACAATAAAGGGTTTGTTCTTCTGCTTCAGGCCAGTGTCAAGGTTCTTACATCATATATCTTTAGCTGAGGATTAGCTTTGTGTACTGTTTCCATCAGCAGTATTATTTCCGTATACTTTAGGATTTCATAAAGTACTCTCATTGATTAATTGACAGGAGGTTGTAGATTCCCCCCTAAGCAAATGGAAGCCATTTTGCTAGTTGTATTAACACAAGAAGGTGGCGAAGCACTATACAACTCGAGGTTATTATGAACTACCAGACTCTGCTGTTCCCAGCTGTGCGTATGACTCAGCAAGTCACTAAACGTTGTTTTTCTCTTTACTTACGTGCAGAGTTGAGTTAAGATAATACCACTTAGTTACCCATCCCACAGGGTTGGCTACAAGGACTGAAAGATCAGTGTTAGGGAGATGTTTTGATGATTTATGCAATTTCACCATTTTTAATACATTCAAATAATTTCCTTTAACGTTAGTGAAAGGAGACTTTTCCATGACAAGATTTTGATGCAATTCTTCATTTTTTCAGAGCAGGTGGCTAATCCTAAATCCTAAAAGTGTAGGTTTGTAGGGGAAGCATGGACAGAAATGATGTGCTGAGTCATTAATGCACTCTACTGGAAGCTGCTTGTTTATGTCTGGCTCTGAAAGTGGAACTCATAGTAGAGATGGTTGATGAACAGAAGAAACTTCTTGAAAAAGAATTTCATCAGGAGTATAGTATATTGCTTTTTCTCAAAATATCAGTGTTGTCATTTCAATGTAGTTAATGGTAGTAAAAATCTTGTGTTATGCTCAGTATTAGAAGATGTCATCCTTATTTTCTGTGGGTAAGTTGAGCTTTTGCTGACTTGAATGAGCCAGACCTGTCATTTTTATTCAGGCAAAGCTCCCATTCAGAAGAGCTTGCCTCAGTAGGGTTTGACCCGATTTTACTGTACTTGTTTAAACCTTCAGTTCCCTATACCGTCTGGCTATCCATCATCATGCAGCTTTGTGTTGTCTGTCTGTCTCAGTAGAATACAATTTATGAATTTAACTCAATTCTACAGTTGCTGAGCAAAAAGGTGAGCGCTTGGTGTGTTTATCTACCTCAGGCCTCCTTTTGCCCCCTACTCTTAGAACGTTTTCCTAATGCACTTGTCAGTGTGTGTTGCATTGCTTTGAATCCAAAAGAGACTTTCTTCAGTCGTTGTAAGAAGGAAATCACTGTTGTAGACATGACAAAGGTGGATGTGGCCAGCCATGCAGCAAACACAAATTAAAAAAAAAAAAGTAGAAAAGACAGAGAGGTTTGTGGGTCAAGAGTATTTCACAAGGAAAAGGAGTCAGTGGATGTAGGCTTCTTGCTTTCATTCTGCTGCAGAGAAACGTGCAAATGAGCCTGTCCCTTTTTACTGCTGCAGAAGGTAAGATAACTAATTTGCCTTATTGAAATGACTTCATTTGTTTCAACTATAACAACATAATTTTGCCCAGGAAATGAAATTTTGCCTAGTCCTGTCTAATCTTTTTATCAGTCGTATCTGGTTGTGCAGCGTTGATGCGATACTCCCTTGCCAGCTTGCCATTACTGTTGTGCTCTGTGCCTTTTTACAATGGTCAACAGCGCCTTCATGTAAAAAAATTTTCTAAATGGTACAAGGTAGAAGGATGCCTTTGATGGACTGTCTTCCATTTTGAAATAGGTATTTCAGATTAGGCTTTATATACCAAAGAAGAACATTTTACGAACTGAAAGGAACCAAGTGTCCTATAAAAATTGATCTATTTACAGTGAAAATTAGTTGTTGAGAGGCATTTTCAAAGGATACCTGGAAGCTAAAGCAGAATTAACCTTTGTGAGAAGTGATTTTAATCTTGGACTTTAGAATACATATGGGATTTTTTCCACCCTTTGAGATGAAAAGAACTGTTAGAAGGGAGTAAAGTAACAAAGAAGGGATTTTTCGTGTTGCTGAAATAAAAGCATATCCTTCTTTAAAGACATCATTATCCTGTTAATGAAATTATCTGAAGTAATTTTGAAAATATCTCTATTAAAACTCATAAACAATGTAAATCTGTAATAGACACAGACATAACAGCCCCAAACAATACTAGGCTTTGAACTCCTAATTATTTTGGACTGTCACAATAATATGTATTAACCATTTCTACTGTTGTCAGTTCCTGCAGTTTTAAGGAGCAGAGGCAGGGCCTGTATTTTCATGCCTACAATCCATTCAGAGCCTATAAAGAAGGAATTTTCAGCCTGGTTTGCGTCAGTATAGAGATGTCCTGAGGTTTCATCTTCACTCTTGTTGCTGCATTTTACTTCTGAAGGGCCCCTGGATAAATATGACCCACAGCTGGAAGGAGAAACTCCCCTTTTGCACATCCTTCTTCTCTGTGTTCTGCTTCTGACCATATCAACCTTCTGTTCTTTTCTCCACAATGTCCCAATTCTAGCAGAAGAGATGGCGACTTCATCAACCCTTCCCACTCTTGTCCACAGCAATACATGGACTAGTTTGAGGGCACCCTGCAAAGAAGCAGGAGTTGTAGTTTTGAATGTTCTCAGGTTTAGAAGGGATTTGATTCCTGGTCTCTCGCATCCTGACATGTGTCCTCACCCCCTGTAACTAGCCTTTTGGAAACCATGAGTTGCCTCAAATCTGTCACTGAATTTTGTAGAAGCTTCGATGGAGAAGAAATGCAGGTTCTGCATTGCAGGTGGATCAAGATGTTTCCCTGCAACCTTGCTGCCAGCTCTTAAGTACTAGGGAACAGTGGGAGGCTCAGGATCAGCCCCATGTTTAGCATTTCCTATTGCAGTGCTCTGGAGAGCTTCTTGCTTGGCAGAGTCAGGTTGCCAGCTTATCTTTCCACACCTACCTCTTTTAAGCATGCGTAAAGCCCTGAATCTGGGGTTTGGATTCCACTGCAAAAGTGAATTAACTAAACCAGCAGTGGTTCAGACACTCTGTGTGGCCTGGAAGAAATTGTGAGAATGGTTCTCTTAAACTAAGTTCCGTGTGTGGTATTTGTGTATGTGCGCAGAGCATATCATCAGCCCTGGTGAGCCTCAGGGCCACCATGAAATCTTAAACATGGGTAATCTTCCTTTTGCAGCACAATGATACATATTTGAGCTACTGATATTGCCATAGATTAATAATTTTTCTTTATTTTTGTGGGTGATTCAGCCTGAATGGGTTGAAACTACAGCATTCTTTTTGCAGGTGGAAGAAATACATATCATGACATTACAGGATATTTGCTCCCATGTTGCTGCAGAAAGCAGAGTGTGCTTTTTTTAAAGACATAGATATTGTGTTGTCATGGTGTGCTACAGAAAGAAACTTAAAACTTACTGTTATTTGCCAGGAAGAAGCTTAGAGCTCTTACAGATGGAATTGGATTGGTCACAATATGTCACCAGATGATGCGGATGGATAAAAATTGCTTTCCAAGATTTGGGTAATGGTAGTTACAGCAGCATTCATGAGCCATCTTGTTTTTGGGTGTCACACAGAGATCTGGTTAATATCTGTTACACTGGCCGTGTTAAAGCCTTGCTTTCTGACTCTGTGTTTTAGATCTGAAAGTTTTGGAAGCTCTGGGGAAACTCGTTAAGTTATAATTGCCCCGAGAAAGGTCAGCGACATCAGGCGTGAACTTGTTCTTGAAGCTGGTAGGAAATACAATGGGATAGTTGCAGCTGCTGAAGGCACCCCATGAATGTAGGGTTCGTCAACCTGCCGGTTGTCATACGCAAAGAATGAGCTTAAACACGTTTTCTCTAGTACTAGATGTTGAGATTTTCACAGCTGCATTCATGGTGATAGGGCACCTTAGCCTACATGAGCTCTCAAGTCTCCCCTTTAGGTTTGTATGGATCAGATGGTAGGCCAATCATTTTTATTGGTCTGTATTATTTTTCTTTGTCTTGCAAAACCAAACCCAAGCTGCGCCTCCCTGCAGCTGTCGGTAGCTGATGTAGTCCTGAGATGACTATGTGATTATCTGCAGTGCTACAGTGATGGGTGAATAAAGCTGTCATTCCAAAACATTGGCAAACACCAAGGTGGGAGCTAGTTCACCTGCAGAAACATGACACAACAGTGTAAAATACAGACTAACAGAGATTGCTGTGAGCAGCTTTGTGTGGCCTTCATCAGGAAAAAAAGTAGCTAGGACTTCTTGAAATTTACACTTTCAAGTCCTGCACCTGAGGACTATGAGGGATACAACTGTGTTGGGATACTTCAAAGGTTTTTAATACAGTCAGTCAGATGTATGATACATATGAGTATCAGTGCAAGTTGTGAGATGTGGTTTGCGTACAATATGTATACCTCTAAATAAAGAGTGTATAGTTTTGAAATTCACTTATTCTGACAGTTGGTTTCTGATGTTCACAAGCACTGTAGGAAATGTGACATACACACGGCCCATGTGTTAAAATGCACAGCAGCCTCGTTCCTCCATCCTGCATTAACCTGTAACCTCTCTGATCTCATCCATTCTGCAGTATGACACAGCGGCTAGTGTTGCTACTGCACGCATCCATCCTGCCTTGTCTTTTCTTTGTCTGTCTGCCTGTCCTGCAGTTTTTGTCTGTGTGTGTCTATTTGTAGATGAAGGGCCAGAGGATAAGGTGGGACCGCTACATCACTGCCCAGGCTGTGGGCCTGCTGCCAGCAGGGAGTGGCAGAAACACCTGGCCCCCTCCATTTCAGTGTCTGTGCCCGATGATGAGCCCTACAATTCGGATGAGGAGTACTATGAACACCCTTTGTTCAGCTCGGAGTGGTCTGGCTGTAGTACACGTCCCAGTGCCACAGTGAAGAGCACGGAGGTCTTGTTGGGCCGTGATGAAGGTGAACTGAGCATGGTCCCATTTTGTTCTTCTTCCCCTCTACCCACCTGCCATCCATTCCATTATATATGTGCCTGGGATTGCTGTTTTCTGGGGAGGGAAACCTAGTTGTGTTTTCTCCTCACATGGAAGTGACACCCGTCCGGAGTCAATCTGTCTCAAAGTGAAGCTGCAGCATGAGCAATGAATGCAACTTTGGGGTCAGTGAAATCATGGTTCCTGCTTAAATCAGGGCTCTTGGTCTACCGGCCTGGCTTACAGCAGAAGCAAAAGGAGGAGCTAGTTAAAAGAAGCGTAAGCTAATTTGTTCTTTGTGCCAGGGAATCACTACAAGAACAGTGTGCAAAACAGTCCAAAAGATTGTTACTGGAGGTAAGTCAGTTGTTAACACAATGGGGAAAAACCTCATGCCTATACCAAAGATAGCAGTGGAAGGTCTTTAATTCTCCAGCAGGCGAAGGAAATTAGTTTTTAGCCCAGTATACAGAGGTGACTTCAGGCAGTATTGGGTAATGTTTGATCTCCAGTTGTTTTATGGATACAGCCAGTTAACATTCTGTCAGCTAACTGCAAAGAAGAAGAAAAAAAAAAGTTTACTGTTACTGTGTTTCTCTGCCCCCGTTTTCTATGGTCTGAGTACATCAGTATGATTTTATTGGTGGGGGTTGCAGAAGAGTGAAATGGCTTTTGAGAAATCAAGAGGAGAATCTATTTCATTGACTAACAGGAATGCTGACTTCTTCTCCAAGGCATAATAGGTTGTGTTTCATCTCACAGCATTTGGCTAACTTAATTTTGGGACACAGGAGCTGAAGTTAGAAACAGTACCGAATCCTCTGAAGGTTTGTGTCTTGGGAAGATGGAGGTGTATAGCTGAAATTGCTCACTGGGTCATTTAAAGAAAACCAGAGTTCAAAATTAACAGGATAACACAGCCTAATACTGCAACAGCACCAGAAAGAGATCAGTGCTAATAATTGAAGATTGTTAATGTCAGCAGGTCTGCCCGAAGCTAGGGGAGGTAGAAAGTCACAGGAGTAGTCTTACTGTATCTGTGTACCTGTAGCTGTACTTAACAGCACTCCTGGATTGGTTAATTCATGGGCAGCTTCTCTTTCAGTCATATGCATCTACCTCTGGTGAAAGTACAAGATTTCAAAACATCTCTGAGGAGAGAAAAAAAAATAAAGGGAAAGAAGCTGGATCATCAGTGAAAGGACAAGCATTATGAAACAGCCCTCCTCACTTGCTGCCTGTAAACAAGCAGTCCCTTTGGCATAAAATAGTCTGCTGCACAAAGGGAGTCTGTAGGATTCCTTGATTAAGTCAGGGATAACTTACTACTTTAGTTAGTAATTAATTTTAGTCATGTGGCATTGTGTCAAGTGTCTCAGGAAATGGAGGTGTATAACTGAAATTGCTCAGAGCAAAATGAGAGACTTTCCTTAAATTTTTTTTTAAAGGAATGCACATACAAAACTACATAAAACCAGAAAAAGAAAAGTAAAGCAAGTTATTCAAGCCCGGGCCTCTTGTAGCTGGACACCTGCTGTTCTGCCAGGCTGCTTTTACAATCTGCTCATGTGTAAATATCCCTGTAACACTCAGGCATCTGTCCAGTTCTGATTCTGAATCTTCTGGCTTCTGTTCATTTAAGATATAGTATCTAACCTTGATTACATTTCTGTATGTTATTAATAATGTGTTGTACTTTACATAGTCATATTTTCTCAGCCTCACATAGTGTTTGTGTTCCTTAAATCACTTTTTACAGGCCATAACTGAAGTGGATGGTTGATTGCCTAGTTTTAACTGGGCCAATCTCAGGAGAAAAATAAAGCCCTTGTAAAGAGGTTTTACTTTAATACCAAGAGGCTAGGTACAGCCACTTCCAGATTTGAAACCACTTCATTCTAAGTCTGATTCAGCAAAGTCCTTAAGCATGAAACACGCTTTAAACCCAGGGAGATCATCAGGTTGACTGCAGCATGGCTGCTGGTCAGCTGCTTAAGTGTGCTGCTGAATCAAAGGTTTCACACTTAATCCTGACTTCTTATCAGAAGGGGTACTAATAGACTACAGCAGTAGTTTATCTGACCAGCAGTGGCAGGAGTACAGTCCAGAATGGAGACTTTCCTAATCATTCTTCTGCCATGTGATCAGTAAAGACAGCTCTTGATACTGCTGCATTGATCCTGACAGCCCATAGGCTGAGTAATGTGTTTTAGAAATTCACATGAAAAAATGGTTATATTGCACTCATTGGTTTCTTTGACTTAATCCCTGATGAGGAGCCAGGGGGCTAGTGGGGAAACAGAAAACAAAATGAAGGGTCCTTATGTTAAACCTGTGATTCTCACATACAGAGTTCAGGTGTCAGGCAGCCTAAGGGAGAAACTGTTTATAAACCTGCTCAGTATAGGAATCTTGGCTGAATTCTTGGAAAACTATTAGTTATTAGCTATGCACAAGGTTCATTAAGACTATGGAAGTGGCTCAATATTTTGCAAAATCCAGGATCCATGTGATAGATTGACTTGCTGGCATTTAGCAGTCAGTATTGCCAAGGTCAGTGGAAAGAAATTAATGCCTCATACATTCCTCCACCTCAATTAAATGTCTTGTACTGGATTAAATAGCACATTCGTCAGAAAAATACCAGTGTACTTTGAGCTCATTGATGCATCGGTGTTGTCAGGGCCATCCATCATTCAATACCATCTCCATTTGCAATTAATATTTGACCCACAGTCATCTTTGGGAGAGGTATACCTGTAAAACACTTTCAGCTCTCATTTTGCAGCATAAACATGCTTCTCTGGGGGAGACAGGTTTTTTTTGTGTTGGTTTGTTTTCTTCCCTAATGAAAATTCAGTTCCACAATGACTAAAATGGGCTGGATACCAGCAGTCCTTTGACACACTTAAATCTGATATGTTCAGAGCTGAAAGTGTTATGCAAAAGCAGTCCTACTGAGCTGTATGTATGGTGTTTACTGTTGGTGTTGATGTCACCTCCTTTCTCCATCCTCAAGAACAAGAACCAGTAGAGAGTCTGATGGCTGTGGAAGCAAAACCTGCTGCTCTTCCTGGGAAGCAACTGGGGAAAGAGCACAGGCCCATTGAGCCTTCGGACCAGGCAAAGGGCCTCTGTGAGGGTCAGTCGGATTCTGGCTCGGAGGCCAAAGTGTGTCATCAAGTCAAAGTGCTAGGTGTGGCATCCAGCAAGGAGAGTGTAACCGTCATGACGGAAATGCTTCTTCTGAAAGACACATCCCCTTCCTTGGCTGAGGAAGGTGTGTCTCCTTAGGTTTGCATGAGTTTGCTGCCAGTGAATCCTTCTCCAGCTTTCTCCAGTGCTTTCCAAGGCTGCTTCATTTCTTGTTCTTCCCATTTATTAGTATGACTGCTCTTGTTATTATGCTTGAAGAGTGTGTAGCACATAATATGATTGCATAGGTGCTGTATGACAGTTTCCCACCACTGCGGCTGATTCCTGATTTTTTACTTTGCTGTGATAAAATATGCTTTGCAGCTCAGCTGATTCCTCTGCGTAAGCCTTTTCCCCCCATCTCAGATGTGTTTGCCAGTCACATTGCTAATCGATGTATATTTTTTTTCTTTTTGGTGCAGAGATTCATCTGCTTTTCTTGCAAAAAATAGATTTATTGACTTCGACTATTACATAAAGAAGCTTAAACTGTAAACATGTTTTCATTTGCGGTGTGCAGGTTTTTTGTTTGGTGGTTTTTTTTTTTGTGTTTGTGTGCTTCAGTGCATTCTGACTTAGCTTCCCTAAAGCTATCGCTTCTTATGTCATATCCTTGCCATTCATTGCAGTCCACCTCTCCTTTCCTCAGTCATTGCCAGAACTCTGATTTTTTGTGTGTCTTACCTTATTACAAATGTTTAACCCTGCTGGAGTGCCTTTCACAGGCAAAACGTCCATCAGTTCCATGGGGGTGTTTGCCTGCATAGTGAAGTTTGGAGTTGGGCGCATGGGGTGAAGTTCTGATCTGCTTACTGAACAACATATTTACTGCAATCAATTGTCTTTCAGTACGTAAGAACTAGGCTTCAAGATTTTCCTTTTAATGGTATTTCTCTTCAGCCAGTGCAACAAGATCTAATGACACATTGTATGGAGTAGTGATGTTCCCATTCACCACCTGGCTAAGAAATGCTGCATTAGAGAGGCAGGTGTTCTGGCTGGCCCAGCTAAAGAGTATTACATTCCTTTGGCAGTCAGAACATGTTTTGATGCTATTGGTATTGTTCGTTTGCACTACAGTAAGAGGCAAAGTAGGCTACATAAAGAAAGTCAGTATCTAGCTATTTGATTTCTGAGAAACGAGGATGACATCAGCTCAATGGCCATGTTTTTATACTTCATAGAGTTTGCAAGTAAGTCAACAAGTGTAAAAGCATAAAGGAGCAAAATTACTGTGGTTGTAGACCGCTGTCTGCCTGTAGGGTTTAGAAAGGCAGTTGCCTTTTTTGACTAAATGTGAATATACGCAAATATTTAAAGAATGACCAATACTTTGATACTAATTGTTCCAAAAAAATTCAGATTCATCAGAGCAAAAAGATAGCTCCATGGACTTTAAATCAGAGATGAGGGGATTCTAAGCTGGCCCAATGCTTGTTGTAACAAGCTTTAGACAAAAACTCGTAATACTTTTTTTACAGATTACTGCAGAAAGTTCTGCTACATTCTATAGTATCTCTCTCCATATTTTCCATGATAGGAAGAGTTCCATGTGATAGGAATGATTATTTTCCGTAGGATATTAAAAAAGAGCAAGCTATTAATGATTAACAGAGAGTGTATTAAAAAAAAAACTTAATTAGGTATTTGTACCTAAAAGTACAGTGGCAGACTGTAAGGGTAACATTTTTAGTTTCAAATTAACTTAATTAGAGCCTGATCTACAGTGACTGAAACATGCCAAGTATTCTTTGACTTCAGTTGCAGCTGAAGATGGCTGGCCATTTTGAAGACCAGACTTCCACGATCTGGGACTATTAATAACTGTTGCTGATTTACACGTGCAGTTTTCATGGCAGCAGTGAATTTTTGTCCTTTACCAAAGAGTAAATGTCAAAAGTTAGTACAATTAAAAAACCAGCCTCTTCTGACACTTGCAAAATCTTTTATATGCCTTATTTATTTAGTTTAGGCTGCATGTAGAAGAAAAATGTAAAATAGATATAGAAATGTATAACTACATATGTTTTAAATGTCAGCAACACACATAGATACTACTGATTGGATTTAATCTTGCAGACTTTACTAACTCAAAACTAACGCAAGTTAGATTTCAGCAAAGCATATCAGTGAAGTGAGGATTATTTGTGGGTTTGTGTATACAAACCATGAAGATGAATAATTCCCATGACATCATCTCATTTCAGTGGTCACATATTTATGTGTGTACAACTCACGTTTTCACTATAAAACCTCATATATTGAAAGGAAACTAGGGTTTAACACTTGAAAGCAGATTTCTAGGTGGATTGCACGTTTGCATCTTTCTCCTTCTCCTTTCCATCATTCATACCAAGATGATGTTGTAAGCCACATGCCTGCTTGCCTGTAAGTGCTTTAAAGAATTTTGTTATAAAACCCAAACAAATTACTTCAGATTTACTTGCAGCCACGAAGATGGAATTCCGTGTCCAGGAGGGCGCACGCCCTTTCACAGCAGAACCATTAGACACCAAGCGACATGAATCTGGGAAAGACAGTAAGACTGGTGAGCAACCTAAACATGATGTCTTAGTTCCACAGCCAGTAAAACCAGAGGCTGCAGATAAAAAGGGTTCACAGAGCAAAGACAAAGAAAAAATGCCTTCACCTCTGTCAGAACGGATCTTGGAAACTGATTCACAAAAGAAAGAGGAAGCCAGTTTTGCAGAATGTGCTGCTAAGCCTCATGCTTCTCAAGAACAAAAGGACTTGTCCTCTGAACTGCCCAGAGGGAGCAAAACAGAAGAAAGAACTGCAGATGTGCCCTCTTCATCCAATCAAGTTATGTCTGTGAAATTTAAAGATGACCTGAAAGATGTCCGAGATCTTGCCATCAGCCATGGTGAAAGTTCTTTGTTGCCATCAGAAACCAAGGTAGAAGCAGCCAAAAGTGAACTTCCTTCAGGCCCATCTGCTGCTGTCCCCCAGGAGCTTCAGCTCCAAGACAGTTCCAAAACAAAACAGGAACCCACTGACCAACTGTTTGCCAAAGATCTCACTAAAGATGAACAGATCCACAGAGACAGGACACTAGCTGTGCAGGAAGTCTCAGCCATAACTGTAGATGGCCTGAAAATGGCAAGCACCCAGAAAATCCCTGCGTGGGGAGAGGAGAAGGACATGACCAAGGATGAGAGTGATGAGGAAGAAAGGTATGACTTCTATGATAAAGGGGAGGCACGAATATTAGATGATGGTAAATTTACCACAGAACCTGAAGTTAAGACATTTTCCCTAGACAAAGCAGGCTTTCAAAAGGATGATGAAGCTAAAAAGTCACCTGATATTCTCAAAGCGAAAAAACAAATGGACCGAAGTGGGCTCCCAGCAATAGTAGACATGAAAAAGGAGATCCAGCCAAGCACACAGGTATCCCCAGCCAAGTTAAGCCATGAACTGACCCCTGAGAAAACAGTAGAGCACCCCGATACTACTCAGTTATCCAGAATAACAGAGAAAGCCCCTGAGGCAGCAAGTTTAACCACTGAGAAGATTCCTAGTGTAGAACCTTCTCAAGAGAAAGATGTTAAAAAAGATACCAAGGAGGATAAGACAAGCATTTCAGCTCCTCATCAAATGAAGGATGAGGAAGATCAATCTGGAATGTCAAAGTATTTTGAAACCTCTGCTCTGAAAGTGGAAGCCTTCAAAGCAGACGCTCTGAAACAAGGCAGTGATTACTATGAGCTAAGTGACACTAAAGACAGTGTGTATGAGCCTTATCAGACAGATCGTCTAATACCTGAAGACAAAGAGGAAGAGGAGGAAGAACTACAGACAGAATTGGATCAGCAGCAGAGTGGGCCTGCGCATGAAATTGGGTACAGCACACTGGCTCAGAGCTTTACACCAGACAAATCTGAAGAACCAAGTTCCCCAACAGAAAGAATGTTCACTATTGACCCCAAAGTCTATGGGGATAAGAGAGAACTCCACAGTAAAAATAAAGATGACCTAACTCTGAGCAGGAGCTTGGGACTTGGGGGGAGATCTGCAATTGAACAGAGAAGTATGTCTATTAACTTGCCCATGTCCTGCCTGGATTCAATAGCTCTAGGATTTAGCTTTGGTCGTGCACATGATCTTTCTCCCCTCGCTTCGGATATTCTGACTAATACTAGTGGAAGTATGGATGAAGGTGATGACTACTTGCCAGCAGCCACACCAGCACTGGAGAAGGCCCCCTGCTTCCCCATTTATAGTACAGAGGAAGATGCGCATGTTGAAGAAGAAAAAGCAATGGCAGAAGAAAAAGTCCAGCCAGAGAACTTGGTTGAATCAGCTTTCCTGGCCAAAGAACATTACAAAAATGGGGCTGTCCTGGCTCCTGACCTGCCTGAAATGTTAGACTTAGCAGGGACAAGATCTAGATTAGCCTCTGTGAGTGCAGATGCTGAGATGGTACAAAAGAAGTCAGTTCCTTCTGACACTGTTGTGGAAGACAGCAGCACAGCCCTGCCACCTGTGACAGATGAAAACCATGGAATTCTAAAAGCTGAAAGTCAGCTAGAAGACTTGGGCTACTGTGTTTTCAATAAGTACACAGTCCCACTCCCTTCTCCAGTTCAGGACAGTGAGAATCTAATGAGTGAAACCTGTCCCTTTTACGAAGGCACAGATGAAAAACTTAGACGTGGCCTGGCTCCCGACCTGTCTTTAATAGAAGTGAAACTGGCAGCAGCTGAAAAATCAAAAGAATTCTTCAGTGAAAAAGACTTAGGTCAGCATGCCACTGGTGAGTCGATTTTGGCAAAGGACTTTGAGCAGGAGAAGAAAGAGAAGCTGGATACTGTGCTAGAAAAAAGTGAAGATCAAGTTGACTCTAAAGATGTCTATCCCATTAAAGGTGCAGAGCCAGAGAAGACAAGACCGGAGGCAATCTTAGAAATGAAAGAAGAAAGTGTGGCTGATAAAGTTCATGTAGCTGATGATACCATCTATGACAGAATAACAGCTTCAGAGACAGCAGTGGAAAAGGATGCAGTTTCTTTGCTGATGGAGAAGGAGGAGAAGACTCTTAGTGTTGTTCCTGAAATAGCTGAGATGATAGAAGCTCCAATAAAACCAGATTACAATGCTATAAAGCATGATTTGGAAGTGGCTGCAAGGAGAGCTGACCAAGAATATCAGAGTCAGTTAGATACTAAAATCAGTGAGGTTGTTTCTCTCCCTTCAGGGAAGGACAAAGCCTCTGTTAAAAGAGCAGAGCCTGAACCCAAAGACGCTCAACAGAAAGATCAGACCATCTTGTCCAGAGAAGCAAAGGATGCAGATGTACTTTCCAAGACTGAGCCTAGTTACGTGAAGGACAGCACCAAACTGTCCGAAACAGAAATTAAGGAAAAAGTAACTAAGCCCGATTTGGTACATCAAGAGGCAGTTGATAAAGAGGAGTCTTATGAATCTAGTGGAGAGCATGATCAAGCCCAAGAAGGTTTGAATGGAGAATCCTTGAAACCGGAGGATATCAAAGCAGAGCCTCCAAAACCTCTTTTGTCTGGGGAAGACACACCTGCACAGTTACCGGCAAAGGAGCCTTCTGTGGAGCAACTCCAGGAAGAGCCTGCTGAGATTCAGATGGAGAGCATACCACAGCCTGCAGAAGGAACTGAAAAGATTCCTGATACAGCTGTGAAACCTATGGAAATCCAAAAGCTGCTGCCATGTGAAGTGACAGCTGGGGCCACAAAAGGGAAAGAACATGAGGAAGAAGAGGTAGAAGCAGGGCAAGAGGAAAAAGAGGAGGATAAACAGCATCTTATATCAGAAATGCCCCCAGAAACAGACTTTGGGAAACCTACTGCTGAAGAAATGCTAGCTAAGGGTAGCCCAGAAGCATTGCCTGAACTGAAAGGCATTATTGAATCAGTGGTGACAGTAGAGGATGACTTTATCACAGTGGTGCAGACAACAGTTGATGAGGGTGAATCTGCTTCTCACAGTGTGCGCTTTGCCGCTACTCAGCAGGAAGACATCAAAACAGGGGACTCCCAGGCTGAAGAGGAGCTGGAGGTTGAAGAAGTGGCTGACATTCAAGTTGAGCCCAAGGAAGGCTCCCCAGAAGCTCCTGCTTCACCCCAGAGAGAAGAAATTCTGCTCACGGACTACAAGATAGAGACGTGTGATGATTACAAAGATGAAACAACAATCGATGACTCCATCATGGACACAGACAGTCTCTGGGCAGATACTCAAGGTGTGCATTATCCTTTCTGTTTTGTCTGTTAAATATTTTGCTTCTAAATCATAATGATCAAAAAGCAAAATTATTACAGTTACAATAGTAATATCAGCATATTTCAGAAACATGGTAAAATAGTCTGCCTTTTTTTATTATTCCATCTGCTCTGTCTTCAAATATTTTTTCCCCACTCCACCACATTATTGTTAACATTTGTTGCTAATCTTTTCTTTGTTATAATTTGCTCTGATCCTACAGATGATGATAGGAGCATCATGACTGAACAGTTAGAGACTGTTCCTAAAGAGGAGAAAGCAGAGAGAGAATTGCGAAGATCATCTCTTGATAAGCATAAAAAAGAGAAACCTTTTAAAACTGGGAGAGGGAGGATTTCTACTCCTGAAAGGAAAATAGCTAAAAAGGAACCTAGCACACTCTCCAGAGATGAAGTGAGAAGGAAAAAAGGTTCATTTAACACTCCCTATTACAATTTTTTTTTTTGTAACTATTGTACAGTACTATACAGTTACTCTGTTGTAGATGATGTACACCTTAATAGTATTAACGGTAGTGCTTTTTAATGAGACACTGTACAACTGTATGAAAAGCCATGTGCAAGGCTCACTGCTCCACCAGTCCTGTTTCAATTGTAGGCATCCTCACTGATCACTGGATAACACATCTAAGGTTAATGCACCAGTGCTCCGCCTCTTCTGACTTGAGATTTGTTCACCCCAGTAGAAGTGACACATTGGGTTGGTGTTGTGGAGCAGTGGGCCTGCCACTTGATGTATTGTCGTATGAAACTTGCTGTTTTTTCTCTGATTCTGTGTTTTTGTGTTTTCTTGTCCATAGCAGTGTATAAGAAAGCTGAACTTGCTAAAAAAACTGAAGTTCAGGCCCACTCTCCCTCCAGGAAAATAATTTTAAAACCTGCTATCAAATATACTAGACCAACTCATCTCTCCTGTGTTAAACGGAAGCAGACAGGTGACTGCATTCTGTTCAGTTATGCAATGTGGCTGGCAAACATAGACTTTTTTTTTTTTTTTAAAATCTCATGGCTATAGCAGCTTCTCTGTTTTTTATTTTGTCCTCCAAGAATATCAATCTTCACAAACAGTACTGCTTTTTTAGTGTTTTGTATCATTTTTCTTTTCTTCTTCTTTTCTTGGTATTTTTTTATTTAATGGAGGCCATGATCATGTATGCTTATCATTGCTTGGAGCTCTAAGTGCTGTGGTTGTAACTTGGCATCGTGCTTGTAGTGTGGTGTTGTAGGAATCTCTAAGCATCATTTTGTTCTTTTTTTTTTACTTATGCCTTTTTTTTCTGGTGAGAAAATGTTGACAGCTTAAACCATGGTATTCATTTCCATTATTTTGCTTTTTCACTCTCATGCATAATAAGAAGTGTTTCAGACTTACATTTTGTTGATTGATGTTATCTGCATTGACACTTCCCGATCTGTCACTGATGTTTATGCTGTACAGTCAAAATCCACAGGGGGAATTCAGCCACATGCACCATGAAGCTGAGAGAGAAGAAATCTGGGCTTACACTACGAATGCATTCCAAGCAAAAGTCTTAACATTTGGTAGAGGAAGATGAAAAGACAAAACAAATTATTCCTGTTACATCTTCATAGGTGTATCATTATTTAGAGGACCAAAAAGAACACTTTCAGAATTTTCATCATATTACTTGTTGTTACTGTGACCTCAGGGTGGAAGAATGAACATCTTGACTTTTCTGGCAATCTTAAAATGGAAAAAAAAAATATTGCTAAAAGAGGCTAGGTTTTCTGTTGTGTAACAGAGCAGCATGCTGCAATGCGGTTGTTCATGAGTGGAACTAGGGCTGTTAAGAGAAGAACCATGCACAGCAATGCAGAACTACATAGGCCTTTTCTCATGGCTTAGAAATTAAGAACAGAATTTATTACCTATCCCATAGTTAAACAGTGCAATACCATAAGTGTTCCTAAGAAGGTCGCTCCCATCCAGTTTTGCACCAATGAGTCACTCCTGTTCTAAATTTAGACTAGTCTCAGTGTGGAGGTCTGACAAGTGAAAATACAGTAAAAGGATAGCTATGCGAGGGTAGCTTTAATATCGTGCCTCAACTTTATGAAGTGTGTATTGTCTCCTGGTTGTATTCTGTTAGAACAACAGGACTAAATACTCGGTCCCATCACCTTGCTTCTGTGAGGGAATCTGGCGCTTTCACTTTCCCGGCCACGAAAAATGGAAGGAAAGGCTGTTCCAGGCCCCTCTGTGTTGCAGTGATGGCTTCTCTTCAGTTTGCAGCTGCTGGGCCATCCTAACTTGCACTCTGGACCTCTACACAAGAGTGAGGAATTTTTAAAAAGGATTAAAACAGCTCTTCTTGCTACCTCTTGCTGTTTGCTGAAGCACAGCTTCATCAGCTCAGAAGTTACGACCCATAATGCATGTTCTTTTCAAAGACTGAGGGGGTTTGATAAGCAGTGGAAAAGGGGGGAAAAAGTGTTGGCTTTATAGTGTTCTCAACTTTGTCTGCACTTACACAGCCATGTGGTCAATGCTATCTTGGCCTCAGGTACTCTAACTCCTCTGAACTCTTCTGGCCCTTAGCATCCTGGAGAGGCCCAAGTTGTACTGGTAAGACTGGCATAAAGAAATCTGTCTGGTGCCTTAAATGTGTGCTGCCTGACAACTAACAGAGCTTTTTCTCTGTCACTTCAATACGTAGGGAAGCAGATGCGTTATTCAAAGTGAAAAATGTAATACAAAAATGACGTCTCAGTACATTTAAATCCTGAGATGGAGAGCAACCAAAATGATGGACTCAGATTGCTCATAAAATTTTCAGTAATGTGGCTTAACTTTGAGGCTTGGGCTCTAAAGCAGAGGTGCTTGAACCGCACCACAAGGTGAACAAAAATATCTCTTAGAATGTTTCACCATACTCGGTGTTGCTGGAAAATTCACAGTGTCCTTTGTTTTCTTCTACCTCACCTTTTTATGCTTACTGATGGGACTTGAGGGGAGGGCATGACAATGAGTGCAGTGCTATGTGATATCATAAGAGTGTAGGTGGCCATATGTTAACCTACATATCCCTGAGCCTGAACCAGTCATCCAGCTCTTTCCAGGACCTGGAATTTAGAGGGACGTTATGTCCCTCACATTTTCCTTTTACATAAAATATAGCACCGTTTCTTGAAGCCAATTTTGACTGTCAGTGTGTCCTATTTGGAATGGTCTTGTCAGCTTTAATGATGACTGGGTAGTGGAGCCCCACCAAAAGTCCCTCAGCAGTATAGTCTATACAGCTTTGAGCGTAGTAGTCAGTTAAAACCTCCATGTTGCATTTACTGTGACTTTAAAATGAAATATGTCCAGTCATAAGATAGGAGTGTCTGGGAAAAAAAGTTAATATTTGCTCATATTTTCTATGTAGTGGTACAGGAAATAACATCTTTCCCCTATTTCCTGTGAGTACCAGAAAAAATTTCCATGTCACTGGTAAACACTGGCAAATACTGGTAACTTACAGGGCCATATCAACAAGGCAGGGACTGCTTTTTAAGAGACTCATCCTTGCCATTTGACAAAGAAGCTGCATGCCCAACTCTGAGGAAAGAGTTGTAAAGTCTTTGCATTAACTTGTCTAGTTCCATGAATGATACCCCAATGTGACTCGTGTTTTGTTAGTGGCTGTGAGATGCCACTACAGTTGTGCCATCAGAGGAGTGTTTATGGTGGCAAGGCCAGGACAATTACCTGGCTATGAGCAAGAGTCACTAAGAGATACGCTTCTGATCCTTGTCTTCAATTCTGGGGTCACCCCCTGAGGTAAAGCATGTTTGTTGTGTATTTAAACTGGCAGCAGAGCCTGTAGAGATCTTTTGTTCAGGTGGAGAAGTTGTGCTGTCAGGTAAGTCAGCACAAGTGACACAGCTATTCATTCCACTGCATAGTGGTGGCTGGTTAGGGTTCAATACCAAGGGAAGGAGGAAGGAAGCTTATTATTTGGAAGAGATGCAAACCAGACCAAAAACAGCAGTAACAGATGTGGTCAAATGTGATGCAGAAACCCCTGTTACAAATTGAGAAGAACTGAAGTACTCAGTTATATATTCTTCTCCTCCTCACAAGTTTTCTCTACTACTCCTTCAATTTAAAAAACACAGCAATGAAATTATACTGAGAGGGCAGAACTAGAGTGGGAAGTGTGGCAGAAAACCAGGGATCTCCTCACCATGCCTGGGAACTGCACAGGGAAAAGAGAACAGTAATCGGTTTCATCCTGTATGATGTGTTAGGGTTGGGTTTACAGCTGGAAACTATTGGGTTTACAGCTAGAGGTTGTCATCTCTGCCCACTTGTCCTGCTTCAGCATTCATGAAGGGCATCCTGGCACAGATGCCAAAAGATTTCACACCTAGTTTTTGTGTAGCAGATCACCTCCTGAGCAGCAGTGTTGGAGTGAAACTAATAACCTGCTTTCCGAAAAGCTGTCCCATTACAAAACTTTTCATCAGAGCGAAAAATTTTACCTCAAACAATGTTGTATCAAATAAATGAAATACTGAATTAACATATCTGATATCCCAGATACAATTTGAATTGCTAAAGTCTGAGGGCTTAATTGACCCATGGCACACTGACCTTGTTGACGCAACTAGGATGATAATTCAACAGTGAATCTCTTTCCGTTAGGAATGTTGGCTAATATTTTGAAATGTGGTGATTCCAGGGGCCTTTCTTAAAATTTTCATTTGTGGATTACTTAAAGGAGCCTGATTTTGAGAGGACAGTCCTGAAAATCAACATGCTAAGGTATCTCAGGATTGACCTTCAGAACTAGAGCCTCTTATAATTGTAAACTATTTCTTGAACTTTCTGCTGTATTTTCTAGACTTCTAGGAACATGAATACAAAATTTTGATTTGTTTGAAACTTGTAAAATACCATTTTACCTCAAATATGATGAATATAGGACATTTTTGAGGCAGGTACATTTCTGCATACAGTTCACTGAGAGTGATTCACAAGGTAGTTGCTTTACACAGTAGTTCCAAGGCATTTAATTGTTCTGACAAGTGTAGTAAGTGGAAATGCTTATTATTATTGTTTTTAACTATCAAGTCTTTCTTTGGGTCTCTCAGCAGCAGGTGGTGAAACAAACCAGGCTCCTGGTGCATTTAAACAAGCAAAGGAAAAACTCTCAGTGAGTAAAATCATCTTATCGTTCATCTTTATAATCTTCTTTTGTCCTTATTTCAGAACTTTTTGTGTTAATTCAGTAAGTAATTGTGTGTTCCATCTAAAATTTGTGTTCCATTTAGAATTTGTTTGCCATATTCATTATTCATTTAAAAGGCTAATTAAAACCACTTTTCCTGAAAAACCTCTGAACTGCAGTCCCGGGTAGTAGATGACAACAGTTTGCAGATCCATAGGGGGCACACAGACTCCAAACTGCAGGAGTTGGATGTGGTTCAGCATTTTGAGCCAGGTCATCCTCTGGAATAAACTGTGTACTTTGGCCCTTTCTGCAGCACCCGACTCATGCTGGCACCTTGCTCACTTGCTGTGCAGGTAAAAACCCTGCCCCAGGACTCTCTGGATGTCTTTTGGTGCACCATTACATAGCCGTACAATCTGCAGAGGTCATGCCTCTGTAGAAGTTATTGGCCAGTAGCATTTTATATGCGATTAAGTACTTTCTGAATGGCCATTTCCTGGACTGGTGATTTCTGTCTGTATTTTAACTTGACAGTTATGTGCCCTGCCTTCAGCTGCTTTGCAGCCTGTTCTACTTCTGTGGTCTGGCTCTCCTCTGCCGTTTCCTTCAGCAAATGCTGCAGTGCCTCTCTGCCCTGTTCCCATGCTGGCCCTGCAGTCTTTCTGGCCCTACGCTCTTCCTGTCCCACCACTCCAAAATCCCCAGGAAACCAACCTCCTTTCACTATCTCCTCTGCAAGTATTTTTTACATGACACTGACATGTGCTAATTCACCTCTGCAGCACAACAATACTTTGTCATTTTTAGCCATCATTGACAATGAAGAAGTTCATTAGGATTCCTCTAAATTTCATAATGTATTCCATGGCTGACTTGTTTCATCTGTCTAACCAGGTCATCAGTTCTTTGAGGAACAAAAAACTCTGTCTCATAAAGCGCTGCATATTATTTATGAATTGTAAGAAATTGTTGATAGCAGCATAACTGATTGGAGGCTTTGGAGGAGCTGTGAAATTTAGACCCGAATTCAGCAATGGATTCTGGATGTGGTTTTGCAGGTCTAACCCATTTCACCTCGTAACTGGGAAACTGCTAGAGCTTCTTTACTAGTACAGTAAGAAATATCTGGACAGCTTTCTGGTCTGAGTCAACAATATGGTTTGTTACTGTCTTTTCTTGGGGGTGATCAACACTTAAGCAGAAGAAGTCAATACTAGCCCATTTTCAGTCACCTGTGTTCATGGAGTGCTCTAAGTACAAGCACTGCAAAATCATTCTCTGAAATTAGCTGCTTTCTCTACACCTTTCTTATTCCATTCGCTTACTTTATGACAAAGATCAGAAGTCTGCCCCCTGCTTACTTTGTCTCCCCATTGCCTCGCTTCTCTGATTGCATCTCTTGGATGTTTTGCACTCTTCTGTGCCTTGGCTTCACCTCTGCTCTTATAAAGACCTCTTCCTTTTTGATGTTGTGTTTATTCCTGATTTTCAGCTTTTATGTCCTTCAAGTGCAGTCTTTTCCTCTCCACTGGTAATGTTAGATCATTCAGCCCAGCCAGTTTTGTTATCCATCTTCAAACTGCAGTTGACATACTGCTTTGCAGAATAGTTCAGGAAAAGTTGAGCAGTTCCATCTGCTGGAAGGAGCTGTGTACCTGCGGTAGTGAGGTGATGAGAACATTGGCTGTGTGTTAGGAACACCTCTGAAATAAAGTGAGGTTTCTGCATCCCAACTTTGGCAATCCCTGAGTCTTGGTCAGGGTTGCATAGATCTTTGTCCTGTGGACAACTGGTACTTCCAGCAACATGAGTTACAGCAGAAGTCAAAAGTAATGAATTGCTAACAGAGAGTAAGAATGGTTTTCTGGGTAAAGCACTGTCAGGGATTGAGGCATTTGGTTTCTTTGCTTGCTCTGACAGCCTTGAGCATATCCCTGAAATCTGGTTGGGCCAGATTCTGCTGTTATTACTGATGCTAAGAAGTGCCTTGCTCCCTAAACAACACCAAGGGGATCTCGACTATGATCATCTTGGAACAGTGCATTAGCTCAAGGTCATGCCTCTTCCCCAGCTGTTCCACTGAAAGATCTCAGTCTTCTCCATCTTTAGCATCCCCATTAGATGCACATATTCACAGAAGACACTGTATGCAATACCAGTAAAAAGAGCAAGGTCTCCACATTGTGCCTAGAATCTTAGTCGCTAAGAGTTTTCCAGTCTCATTAGGGGAAACATTTTGCATGATCTACAAGCTGAAAAAGGCAAAAACAACTGAGTGAACATTTGGGCCTCAAGCTGTGCATGCTTAGTTATATCTCAAGTGTAGAAAACCAGGTGAAAAGTTTTTGTGGAATGTCTGTTGCTTGGAAACACCCAACATAGATACCCGGCTTCTACAGAGTTTCAGCATCAATCAGTACCTTAGTGGATTTGTAAATATGGCCCAAAGTTTCACAAATGGATGGGATCCATAAATTGAATTATGAGAAATCAGTCAAAGTCTGAGAAGCCTTTGATGGGACAGAGACACATATTATTGAGTTTCTGTTTACAACAATTATTCACTAATTTTATTCTATGTATTTTCAAACAGTGAATTAAGTATTAAAAAAAAGACATAAAAAAGTTGCAAAACTCGTTCTATGAATATATTCTTACTAGTAAAGCACTTTATCCTTTGAACTAATTTCTTGTCTTGCTCAGTGGAGCTACTTGATATGGATGATGATACCCAATGAAAGTCCTCTCAGCTGTGTTGTAGGACTGGAATTGTTTGTTACGTGGTTCTGCAACTCTTAATCATGTTGATGATGTCATGGATGACAGCACACCGACCTCAGTTTTCTGTAGGCTGGGTATGTAGCCTAAGCCAGGTGCCTTTCAGTAGAGAGCTGACAGCCCATTCTTTTCTCATTTTCTAACAAAGACAACTTCTAAACACCAAGAAAGTGTAGGTGACTGACTTAGATCAAGTGCCAGATTTTTCATGGCTAAAGTTACATGCCAAATCGCATAATAACAGGCCCATTGAGATTGCTCCTGTGAATAACTTTATGCTTGTATGAATACAGAGAGAATCAGGACTGCATTGCCAAGATAACAGCCTTACAGTTGTTCTTTGTAGTATCAATTATACCCATGGGAGAAAAAAAAGTGTTGCTTAAGCAAGTAGCTCTATTCTCTTTCAAGGAAATTCCTTTTTGCAAAGCAGTTAGGTGCTCCTAAGTGTCAACAAACAATTTTCAGTCTATCCTATTGATGTTGTTTTCTCAATGGGGTAATACCATTATTGAGAATCAGACAAGTATCTGATCGCAATGACATATCATGCCAGCCTTTCAACCATATACAGGTTTCCTCATCCCAGGACTCCACACTGTCACCCAAATGCACAGAATACAGAGTTTGGGGTGCATTAGGAATTTTATGTGCACACAATGGCACAAGAAGCAGTATTGTCATGCCATTCTGCAATTCTGGGAATACTGATGTAACTTTGCTTTTATGATTTTGACTGTTTTATTCTTGACTGTAGCCTGGAGGGATATATTTCAAATGCACAACTTGGTTTTAAAGGACTAGCATCTCTTGGTGCTCCTGTACTTTTGCACTTGCTTCTCATGCAGCCAACCAGCAGTTGTACCAGTTAAATGCTGTACCTGGCACTGGTTTTGTCCTATTAACACAGGACAAAAATAGCATCTGCAGAAAAAGGCACTTCCTAGAATCAATCACTCTGTCCAGACCCAGATGGCTTCAATCAAACAACACAGAACTAAAACTTTCATGCATATCAGAACTGCATAGACACCATTACCACACACAGGAAAAGTATTAATTCATAGCTTGGTGGGGTTTTTTTTTTGTCCATGTTGCATGTGTTTTTCTTTTGTTCAGCTTCACATTGTGGTTTTTTTTTGTTTGTTTGTTTTCTTATGACTAGACTGCCTCTTTGTCAAAGATTCCTGCCTCAAAGTGTAGAGCAAAGTCATTGCTTCCTCCAAGACCCAGCTCAGCTTGCTCATTAACTACTAAAAGGGCCACTTTTCTCGATACAGACAGTTATTATGTACGGCCCTCCTCAGCAGGCCCAAGAGACTGCTTGCCCTACTCAAAATCAGATGCTAAGGTAAGGTAGCAGAGTTGGTAGAGAGAGTTAGCTTGGAGATGTAGGTGAATTCAATGGATCACATTCTCTCCCCACTGAATTTGAGTAATTCTTTGTGAAGTTTATGTGGGATTACTTACATTCAGTGACAGGGAAACTGATTGTTAGGCTAGAAGATTTGTGCTACAAAGTGGATAAAAACAAAGGAGATTCTCCAAAGGAAACATAAGTGATGTAAGTTGTAACTAGAAGGACACATCTTCTTTCTGTTGATGATATGGATGCTGCTTCATTGGCTGCTAAGAAATTTCACTCAGTTGCACGTGGGTAAGTGGCAAAGAACAGCAGTACTAATTTGCCTTCAAAGTTTAAAAAATGTAATTTTCAGCCAGTTATTATTCTCTGAAAATAAATTCAGTCCCCAGTTTAGAAGGGTGTAGTTCTGTTCACCAGCAATAGGGGCAGAAGCCAAATGCTTAAGGAGCCTAATTTGGGGTGTGTGTGTGACCATGTTGAAGAAGCTGCAGTATAACTTTAAAGAGGTGTTTGGCAGTCCATTCTTGCTTCCCCGTGTTTACATTTCACTTGTGTTTCAGATCTACTTGATGCTGAGTTTGTGGCTATTCCCATTTAAAATTTGTTTGCACTATTAACTTCCATTTTCTGTGTAACGCTATGTTTGGTGTGTCTTTTACTGGTTGGGACCATCATCATATTTGCCTTTGGGAGGACTGTCTGCTTATGCAAGACTGTCTTTGGCTGCCCATCCCATAAATTCAAAAATATTCTAACGTACATGCCCATTACTCTAACCCTGGTAAAAAAAAGGTATCTGATTTCAAAACGTAAAAAGATAAGTATGGAAGTAATTAAGAGAAGACACCAGGATTAATAGTCCTGCACTCAAAAAGTAAGCTGTAGCTAAAGATTTTTCTCCATAAAAAAAATTACAAGTTAGTGTTTGAAAATGCAAAAATCACACATCACCTAACAATATAGCATTGGGTGTATTCTGGGCACCATTACTGCAGTTACTTTGCAGGTAAATCTACATAAGAATTTCACACCTGAGCTCCAGAGAGTCTTTTTACTTTCAACTTGCACTAAAAAAAAACTTTCTTGTTATTAAGAACCAAATGTGGAATCCATCCGTATTTAGATCCAAGAGTATCTGCATCTGTCTTAAGTAGCTCAGAAGATGACTATTGGGTGTTTTGATCCAGTAAAGAAGCACCAGGGAGCTAAGCAGAGCGTGGGAGGGAGATGGATCCCCACAGCTTCCTGTGTGAGTAATAAACTGGGCCCATAGCATGAGGTTCCCCCCTCAGTATATAGGCTGAGAGAAATCACAGCCCAAAGAGTGAGTTTTGAAAACTAAACCTTCCTTTTTTGTTTTGCTACTATTAGGATGGAGTCAGCAAGAGTCCTGAAAAGCGTTCCTCTCTACCAAGACCTTCCTCTATCCTTCCTCCTCGAAGAGGTGTATCAGGAGACCGAGACAGAGAGGAGAACTCTCTCTCCCTCACAGCTTCCCTTTCCTCTTCAGTGCGACGGACAACCCGTATGTTTTTTGCATATTAACTCTCTCCTACTGCTGTGAATGTCTCCCATCCTTGTTAGATTTGTCACATTGCATAGCATCAAGTGTCCCTACCATTTACACAGAGGGGTAGGTCTTGGGTATGCTGTTGGAAATCAGAGCCCCACAGGCTATTTTTGTTCCAATACCAAGAAGGTTCCTGTAATGAGTTGAGGACAACTTCCTCCTCCAAGTGATAGAGGAGCTCACGAGGAGAATTGTGGTGCTGGACCTTGTTCTCACCAACAAGGAGCGGCTGGTGGGGAATGTGAAATTCAAGGGCAGCCTTGGCTGCAGTGACCACAAAATGGTGGAGTTTAAGATCCTTAGGACAGCGAGGCGGGTATGCAGCAAGCTCACTACCCTGGACTTCAGGATAGCAGACTTTGGCGTCCTCAGAATCACAGAATCACAGAATAGTAGGGGTTGGAAGGGACCTCTGTGGGTCATCTAGTCCAACCCCCCTGCCGAAGCAGGGTCACCTACAGTAGGCTGCACAGGATC
>Ga0065711_1002386_pt1 | contig 86928 bp, 42 predicted proteins | sample Hoacrofraction12_FD_59098 | JGI IMG/M metagenome (GOLD analysis project Ga0065711, IMG submission 59098) | Hoatzin crop microbial communities from Cojedes, Venezuela - Epithelial fraction 12 v2 (version 2) | ecosystem: Host-associated > Birds > Digestive system > Esophagus > Crop | place... | reverse complement strand
GTAAGTCTCCGTTGCTAGATGATGTATCTGCATAGTCGTTCCTGCCCTATATTAAGTACATTTCATTGTGTGTGGATAGTAGCCATCATAAATCCTAACACATAAAAATCTGAAGATGGAAGTCTTGCTTAATTGAGTTACTTATTAAAACTAAGGATGTATTTATCATTTTTATCAAAAAAATAAAATCTACTTACCTTTAGTTACAACTTTAGGGATTGTGCCAGTTAAATCTGAACTCAGATAAATAGATGGCTCACCAGAAATCCAAGTGTTCATGCAAAAATAAATACATTTCTTTGCTCTTACACATTCTTATTTCTCTGTCAGTCACTGTTACTAGTTTATAGGTGTTCGCAAGGAAAAAATAACAAACCTATCTGCAGCTTGTGGAAAGGTCAAGGACTTGGTACAGTCTCTGTTTGTTGAATTCCAAACTGAGGGTTGTTTTTTTCAACTGCTTTAGTGGTCTTCTTCATGAGAAGTAAGTCTTTAAGGCTTACACTATTCTGACATGAATACACTGCTGTTCTGCACTTGCTGGGTCGGTACCAACAGCTTTATAACTTCAAAAACTGTTGGTCAATGTTAGGAAAAATGCAAATGCTTCTATTCTTTGAACCAGAAATTCTATGCAGATCTTAATTGCTTTTTGTATTACACTTTTGTATGATTTGTTTTACAAAGCTTTTCTCCTACCTTCTGATTGTTATCTAAACTGAATTCTCAGTATCTTTTAAGAAGGCCTCTCAAGACTTAATAGTGTATACTTTACCAATTTGATATTAAAAGTTGATAAAGGCATCTATTGTGCTATGAAATTCAGCTTTAAAATAAGCAGATTGTTAATGGTTACAAAACTATAGTGATTTGGAAATGTTTATTGTGGACAAAAAGGGACCAGAAGCATAAGTTTGTTTTTTTTGTTTACTGTAAAACTAAGCATATTCTTATTGAGCCACATTAGTTACACTTGAGGTACCTTTAAAAAGATGACACACATTGCATTAATCTTTTGTGTTATTCTGTCAATCCTCTTAAAGCACCTTATTTAACTGGGAATCGTAATCTCACATGACAACACCAACTAGAGGGTTCAATTTCAAAACTGCTTGTTTGAGGTAGCGTGAAATTGTTATCAATGGTGGCCAGCAGGCAGAAATATCTCTGAAGGCAAAGAACAGATTGTATATTCTTTATACCAGATTAAATATTAGAGTTGCTGGAAACATTATTCAAGTTTAGAAACGTGCCTTATTTTGTTGCAAAAAGCGCAGTGTTCCACCCATTTTGGTTTTTGTTTTGAGTCTTAAGACTCAAAACAGTAGCAGCAGTAGCACTCGCATCCAATATATCTGTAAAAGGAACAAGAGAGAAAATGGGCCAGCTCCTTCCCTGTGATATACCTGAGCTTGACTTGTACAAAATGTGCAAAAGCCTGGTGACCAAAATGTGACAGATACCCTGGAGACTCGAGGCAGCTATGCAACTTAACAAAACGTTAAAAACCAAGCTACTGTGTCCCAAGATGAAAATACTTTTTTTTCTTTAAGTGAGATTGGCCAGATAAATACTCCTAGACAAATCTCAATTTTTGTATTAGTGACAAAGCCTAGGAAAAAAAATTGAGTTTTAAATTCTCAACATAAATGTAATTTCACCCCCACGCTCCCTTCTCCATTTGCAGATGTCTCTCCATCTCTGCAGCATTCGCTCATTACAGTTTGAATTTACAGGAACCCACACAGCTGAGCTGCACAAAGAATGTTTCAGTTCCCTTCTAGAAACACAGACAGGTTGCTGTTGGCCCACTCTAATGTGTTTTGTAAAGGAAAAGAGAAGCAGAGTGTTGGTTATCAGCGATTTCTCAGGTGGCCGTGCAGAATGCCGTTAAATCAGTGAGAGCATAGTTCTGTTTCTTTCACAAGAACAAAGTTCCTCCCTCACCACAGGCAAACTGACCTCTCTGGCTTGAAGTGTTAAGCCTGTTCTTGAAAAGAAATGCAAAGTAGCAAAAGTCAAATACCAGTAATGGTGAAAATAAAGCATACCTTCATTATGCAAGACATAAGATTTGTGCCATTTTCAGGTCTATAATGCTTTCTTTGCCAAGAAGAATGTTAGATGCGGTAGCATTAATTTTCAGTAAGAAGCAGACTGTTTTGAAACAAGCATTTCACCTGTCAGAGAAAAAGCTCTGCAAAGAATGTATCTGACTGTCTCTCGTGAATAATCCCATTTGATTTCTGACAGGAGTTTTATTCTAAAAAGGAGAGTTAATCATGGACATTAGTCTTTGCAAGGCAGAGCCTAACCCAGTGTCTTCTGTTGGTACTAAAATTCAGTGGCGCAGAGTTTCAAATTGATGTCACTGGTATGTTTTTCTTGGGTTTATTCGTCAACGTTTAAGTAAGGATAGTTTAAAGTTGAAGTCCCATTTCTACAAGACTTAAAAATAATAGGCCAGCAAGCAATGAGCTCAGAGAATTCTAGATCAAAATGAAATTAAAACTAATTACTGCCTTTCCAGCTACAATTAATTTCTCTGTCTGCACATTCAGAGATACAGGCACTGAGTCTGTGAGAAATAAATGTTCGTAGTCAATGCAAGAGTGACCTTCAGTTTCCAAGTACTTTGTTCTCAGCAGGGAATGCCAGGTGCTTTGTAGATACTGCACAAGACAGGAAATAGAGAAACGAGTGACATGAGGAACATGGAACTTGCCAGGTTAGAGTTAGTTTAATATATTTCTTTGAGGATAATTTTAGACGGAAAATTGAATATGCTGCCTCAGAAGATTTCTTGATTTTACACATGTAATATTAATCAGATCAAAGTGCTTGTCTCAAGTGTTGTCCATTTAATGGGTTGATATGTTGATGACCTTTAACAGGGTTCATAAAGCAATTAGAGGGAACTGGGAAATGATAGGGATTCACTACCTCAATTCACTGACTCCTGAAATCCAAGGCTAGTTTCAGGTCTTTAACATACCAGTGGTAGTATACATCTGTAACTTCTATACACTAAACTAGAAGGAACTGCTATTGTTTCATGGATCTTCCAATAGCATTTTATTTTAATCTTTTAATACAGGCCTAGAATTTGCATATTCAGCTGCTCCCAAATCCATGCAGAGTGCTATTATGGGGCTGTTTTTTTTCTTTTCGGGGATTGGATCATTTGTTGGCTCTGGATTGTTGGCACTGGTGTCTATTAAAGAAATTGGCTGGATGAGTAATCACACAGATCTTGGTAAGTTATTTGCAGTGTATTCATGGTCTGTAAAGTTGAAGGCTTCCTTCAGAAGCAGTTAAGCATCAAGCATGTGGGACTGTTGATTCTTAGCACAGTTATTATTTTAAAAATATAAATTTGTCTACTGTTTTGTTAAAGACAAAGTTTCATCTTGCATATACGTATGCAGTAATGTGACTATGCAAAATGATACATTGCCCTCATGAAAGCATGGGAAATATCTGTAAGACCTGTCAGTTACCTGCTCAGCTTTTACTGCATTTCATCACTAGAAATCACTTACGAATTTTTGTATTTTAGTAAAAAATATTTTAAAAATGTATGGAAGAAGAATGTATTTCATAAAGTACTGAAATTACTTTCTGCAGTTAGGAGGAGTAAAATGTACTGATCTCTCAGTGATTATTCAGCTTCCTAGTTTCAAGAGACTGTTGAAATTACCAGGAGTTAATTCTGCATTTCTGTCTGCTAGCTATTTATACTCTTAAAACAAGTCCAATGTGTCACCTGCTTTGTATTGCCAGTTGAAGTTAAAAATAATTATTGGCACCAGTAGGTGGCATCTTGGGAATATCAGAAAATCATACCGTCATCAATGGGCTAATTAGTTCTACCAGAAGGAGCATGAAAAGTTCTTAAAATGTGTGCTAGACCTACTGTGTACACAGGGCTTAAAAGGGCAGCCTAAACTTACTTTATATTTGATAGGAGAGAAATTGCCATTTAAGCTTGATTTGCATGCTACCAAAAAGTAACGTTGTCTCGAACAGTACATATGCCGCGAGTTGTCATCTTTGGTTTATAAGTCTTTTCTTTAAAAAACTAGCAAAAGATGACAAATAGCGTTAACTTTATGGAAGTGTCCTCAACAAATGAAAATTTAATCATGTTGACTTTTTTCCCCCCAGTTAATTTCAAAATTAGAAGAGCATCGTTTTCTGCAATTCTCTATAAGATAATTCAGTAGATAAGGGCTCAATAGGAGGATAACAATTTCATACAAGTTAATATATGTGATTTTTGAGGGTGCTTTTTTAGCCTCTTGCCTGTATTTCCTGAAGCAGCCTAAGAGAAGACAGTGCCGAATATTTTCTCTGTAAAATATTTAGGTTGTGCTAAATATATCCAGAGTTGGCTAGAACTGGATGATGTTACCTGTCATGACTCATTGGTCATCTGTTTTGAATAAGCTACTCAGCTCAGTGGATTGTCCTTTGGGCAGCTGTCAGAACTGGATATTTCTACCTTTCTTAGGCCAAAGACTCGATCTACAATCGAGCCTTCTCAGCAGGTATACGTCTGGCTGAAGATTGAAGCACTCAGTGGGTGATTTTGATTTGTAGCATCCATGGTAGCTACTGTTTTAACTGTTTATATCCGTAACTGTTTATAACTCAACTTTCATTTGGTATAACATTATTGAAAGTTCTCATGTTCACATCTAAAATTTACTTAAGCCTTCCAGGGCAGGAATTGTACGGAGGAGGATTTATGAGTGAATGACTTCTGAATTTTTCATCAAATGCCGTATAATGACTATACACACGTGCACCAAGTTTCTGCTATTTATGCTAACTCATGGTATCATTTGAGGGAACTGACTGCCTCCAAAATCGACTGAGAAAGTTCACTCTCTGCTGGTACTTCAGTGTTGGTTGGTGCCATTGAAATGACTGTTATTTCTCTGACAAAAACTGAGATTTCATGGGTTTACTATTCCATCTCATAAAAGATAATTACTACTCTTTAAACATGTCTGCTCTTGAAATGGAGATTCACATGTATATTGTATTTTAAATGTCAAGGAAAGACTCAGTTTAATTTTACTGCCTTTTACTATAAGTACATTTAATTGAATCTTAAGTTTCAGTAATTAATCTAATCTGAACCTTTATAGGCATGCTGCATAAACAGCTTGTCGAGATCGATGTATACTTCACTACTTTTACACTTTCTAACCTTTTGGATAACCAGAATGGTCCAGTTGGCTGTGGCTCATGTGGCATGTTGAAAAAGAGCCACAATATATTGTTCTTGGAAGTACAGCAATAGTTAGTGCATATTTCTTAGTAGAGGAATAATGTTTTAGAAATGAGCTTTCCTAATTTAAGATTATTTAATGTGGTACAAATCGCTAATTTATAACAACTTTGAAGGAGTGTTGAAGGTGAATTGAAGCAAAAAGAAACCACCCATGGTTTCATGAATTCTAAACTTTGTTCTGAAAGAAGGCTGAGAGAAAATTTCAGTAATTGCTTTCTTTATATCTACAGACTTGCCAAACTTTTTCCTTAATAGCATTTGTTTTTTGATCCTTTTTATTTTATCCTTGACTTAGCAGAGAAGGGAGGTACAGGCCTCCAGATGCAGAGAAGCCATAGAGCATTAAGCAGGGCCGAAAAAGACACTGGAGAGGACTTTCTAGGGTATATAGTACAAAACAAATCATACTATGACCTATTTCAATTAAGCTGTAAAACGTAGGAGACTTTCTTTTTTGCCTTGACTGAAGCCTTATCACTTCACTGTGTTCTTCAGGCTCCTTAAGAGCATACCTAGTGAAGATGGTGAAGGCTTTAAGTTACTAGCCTGTGTGAGAGTGGCTTTGCTTCGATCCTGAATGCTGCATTTCACTGGGAGCTGTTTCTGAGCAGTTTACAGTCCAGGGCTTTATCTGCAGAAATTTCTTTTTCAAATCCATTTAGTGTGCACAACACAGGGATGCTTTCTTTTTTTGCTTTTGAATTGAGTTGTCTCCTCAAACATTTATAAGTGATCTCTGTTACTTACATTATGAAGAAAGTAAATCATAGATGAAAATACACATTGAGGTTTTTAGCTGTTTCATCTGAAGTCAGCAAAGCATTGCAATTTTGCAGTATAAGAAACCAGACTTAAAAAAAAGGGGGGGGAAGGGGCGGAGGGGAGAAAGGAGCATTATTAGCCTATTAGCCTTTTAAAAATTGTTTTGACTCTCATGAAATGTGCCCACTGCTATATGTGTGTAGTCTTCGCACAAAGTTCTTACAGTGGTAGGTGGAGCTTCCAGCAATTTTTTGTAAGAAAGAAATCGTGCAGTAACAGCGTATCAGCTTCCTCAGGGACCTAATTTGGTTTAAGGCATTGAAGCACAAAAGAAAGCGACCCTTGTGCTGTGTGCATCTTCCTCAGAGGTTCCGTCTTTTGCTCTGGATAATTAAAAATGAAACTATGCTGTCGGATGGAAATGTGATTTGGTTTGGTTTTGCTCATATTTTGCAGAAAAGTCCTCACACTTAAGTTCGAAGGGATTGACATTTTTATTTGTATAATCTTTATTATTGTTTATTTTTTCTCCCCAATTCTTTCCAGGTAATATTAATGGCTGCCAATTAAACTATTATTTTTTTTTGCTGGCTGCTATCCAAGGAGCAACCCTCTTGCTTTTCCTTATTGTTTCTGTGAAATACGATCATCAAAAATCGAAGGTTAATGAAGTGGCTGCCAATGGAAGAATCTGATATCTGTTAAAAAGCAGACTTTATTACAGCAGCACACAAAGAAATGGCAGCGCACCTTCAGTCTACGAGATCTGATGTTTGCTCCAGTGAGACTCTTACTAGACTTGCATGTTACAAGGGTTCTTGCCCCTGCCCCCTCTCGTGTAACGTAGGTAAGTGCCTTATGCTGGTGGGGCTCTTTTCTTGCACTACATCCTGGCGGAGGACAAACACAAATCTTGGAAGTGTAGTAACTCTAGGCATTCAAGTTACTCTCTGTTAAATCGTGAGATGTTTACTTAACTCTTGAAAGTTGGGACACTTATATGTGGAAAAGGAGTATAACGAGTCACATGTGATGTGGATTGGTCCTCACTGAAAAACTCTGCTTATTGAAGAACAGTGGATCTCGAGAAACACTCAACAGTCTGAATCCTACATTGAGGACACAGGAAAGCAAACATTTTACAGAAACCTCGAATAGCGATTACAAGAATAAATTTTCACTCCTGAGAGTCATTTTTTGGGAGAAACAGGGACAAATTAAATTGCAGATTAGCTCAGCTTAAAAAGAAATGTAGTTTTATAATTGACCTCTTACTGGCAGTGTCTCAAGGATGGAAGTCCAAACATGCAGTCAAGAGTATCCAACACTGAAGACTGCATTGTGTGTCACAGTAGCTTGTCATACAGCTGCTGTAAGTTTTGGCACACAATAAACACTTGTTGGGACTGAAATGGTTTTACTTCAGAAATGTTTTTATTTTTGAATCTGCATTAGATATATTGGGGCAATACGGAAACGTACATCTTTTGACAAAGCACTGTTCAGTCTAAAGCTGTTACTTCCCTAAGGAATATTCTAAATATTTGCAGAAAGAAAACTGAGATTGAATTCTCAGAAGATAAATGCGCAATAATAATTTGAAGCCTTTCAGCCAGTTCCTTCAGTCTTGCGTCTTACTTCTAGCTAACATGCCACAGGGTTTGTGTCTTTCAGCAACACATTCCTATAGCAGAGCAAATTGTTTTATGTTCAGCCTCTTGAATTTTAATGAGCCTAACAATTGTACTTAAGATTGTGTGCAGACTGTTGTGGAAGATGCAAGGAATTATGCAGAAAGAAAATAAAAACTCAACTTTTTATTAATGTGTGGAATTTTTATAGTTTCCTTTGTCTGCATTTACGTTGTTAAAATGTCCTTCTTTTGTACATGGACATCTTTTTTTAATGAGTTTACAAAATAAAATTAACTTCCATGCTGTGGCTTTTGACCCTTTGTTTCTAGGTGAATAAAATTATACTATAAAGATTTTGTTCTTTAGCCTTTATTTCCTAAATACACAGTGGAATCCTATTAGTTTTGTCAGATAATGTAGCAGTATGCAAGCTGTCCTGTCTTTGCTAAGGTAAATCAGTGGAGATGCTTCAGCTACTGTATTACTTAGTATGATTTAGAATTGGAATAACTACAGAAAATAAGTAAGCAACACCTCATATGAGGAAAAGCTAGTTTCCCTTTCTGACTTTGTTTTAAAAGCTCCATGTGCTATGTTTCTGGAACATCCCATTTAGAACCAGCTAAAAAGGCCTAATATTAAGGTGGTATAAGCTGCATAAGGAACATATAGGGACCAAATAACTTCTTTTGTGAACGTATGCTGGTTTAGTCATACACTTCTGATGCAGGGATGAATCTGTAGTGTTTCATGCTTATTTCATTAATTTCCAAAGCATATACAATCACAGGAGAGAAGTGGGTTGTGCCCGCTAAGTAGTATTCTACTAGAGTTATGAAGATTTTACTTTTAGAAGTGTTCTTTCTTCTGAAGGACTAGTACTATTCTCAGAACTTCCAAGAGGAGTGTTGCTTCTGTTGTTGGATGTCATCAGCTTTGGTGTCTGTGTACTTATCCCTTTTCCGGTAAGTGAACTTAATTAATTTCACTAGTTTTTTTCCCCAAGATCTAAAATTTTTCAACAGCATTCATAAATTTCCCATCTGATATGGGTCTGTTAATTATAGCTAAAATGAGTGTAATGAAGAAAGAAACTAAGTGTCTAACAATAAATGTGACAGTCCGTGTAAGCAAGCTTTAGTGAAACTATTAGTTAAGGAAAAATATAATCAATAAATACTAGATTAGCCTATGCAATATTTAGACAAATGTCTTTTACGCTGTTATAAGCATATAGTAAATGTCTGCCTGCTTCTGTAGGGCTGTGGTGGTTCTAACGCTCCAGAGATAAGACTGAACATGCAATCAGTTGTATAATTTAATTTTTATTTGGAATGACTTGGCTGAGCTCCAGGCACAAGTAATTATGACCATTTATGAAGATTAATCTGACACTTCTCATCAAAGGGATGAGGCCTGTTTGTGGCTCAAAGGCTTAGCTGATTCTTCCTCCACATCTTATCTTTTAGCGTTTCCACTCCAGTCACAGAAATAAGTCTAATCAATTAACTTTGTGACTAAGCACTGCACCTCATTAATGAAATACCTTGAAGTGTACGGTTTGAATGTAGTTACGGGTACTTGGATGGTTCCAGTGCAATAGAAAGATCGGACAGGAATAACCCCAATAGATGTTTCTAAGCCTCTGACTTTCTGGCATCTTAAATTTAAAGCACAACATTGAAAAATAAGTACTTGTTCATTGAAGTTCATGACTTTTACTCATAAAGAATTATGAAAAGCCTAAGCGTGTGCCTTATAATGCCTATGGAAGCTGTAATCTACTCATGGATGAAGAACAGCTGCCTGGGATCCTGTGTTTCCTTTGAGATGATAAGGTGGGTGCATTGCTCATATAATCGTGGATCTTTCAGGAGTACAGTGAGACCTGTTTCTTGTGCCTTTGTGCGTCTACAGTCTATTCTGAATATCCCTCCTCAGAAAAGGGGAGTCTTTTTTTCATTTCTGCTGCTTATATAAACCTCCAGAGGGAGTTTAATTACAGGAGTTGAGGCATCCATCAGTTACTTCCCGTAAAAGTCTGTAGTCAACTCTCTGAGCTGTTTTTGTTTTGTTTGGGTATTTTTGTTTTTTTTAACAAAAGTTGCTCAGGGCTGACACTTGTCAGACAAGGTTTCAGCTTAACAATAAACCTGTATTAAAAGATGCATGGAGCTCTTCACATTTTTTGTGTGTTTGAAATTGCTTTTTGAAAAATGTTATCCTAGTGCTTTTGTTTGTATGCAGGGCAAGTTCCGTTAGTGCAGACAAGCCCTCTAGGGATTACAACGCTTTCCATTCAAACAGTCAATAGCTTGAGATGCAAATTCATTTCTGAGGAAGCAGAGAACTGTAGCCCAACACCCAGCGCTGCTAGTGGAATAATGCACATACCTGAGAGCGTGGTACCTGCTGGCCCCGGAGCGAGGATGTAACTTCAGTGAAAGAACAGAGGGGAGAACTAAGGTCAGAAGCTATTAAACGATAAGTATGGAAATAGCGGCTTTGCTTTAGGTAGCACTAAGTTCAGAAAAGCAGTGAACAGTACTTTCAGTCAAGATTGCCTTGTGACAGCTAATATAATCTGGCTGTTGGCTGTTTTTTCATGTCATGTACACAATATGGTTTAATAGTCCTTTCCATCTTGGAATTAATTTTTCCATTACAGTATTCACAGCATAGATTTTGTTCTCTAAAAGTCAGTGGAAAGAATAGTTGTCAAAACCTAGTTACGCAGTAATTGGATCCACTTACGGTGGTTTTCAAATGAGCCTTACTACGTGACTGGTAAACTCTAATCTACAGTCTGTTGGACTTAAAAGATCATAATGAAGGATGAAAAACATTACACTTTTACAAGCACAGAATTGGGAATTAATTACAATCCATCCCACTACCTTGAGTCTGTCAGTGGCTATAGTAATGCTTGAAAAGGGAGGTAAAGTAGCCTCGTGTATTGAGGAATGAACGGAAAGAACTAGGAAGTTTAAGTGGCTGCTTTATACCCTGAAGGATGAAACCTTACTTTTTTTTCCATTCTTTGATTAATTCTGTACAGCCTTATATGTATTTTTTTATTATCTTTCTTAAACATGCTTCCCTTATCAGGACACTCTCCTACAGTGAATAAGCTCAAAATACATGTGTAACGTGAACAGCTGTCCTTTAGCAGCAGGAATGTCTGTGCTCAGCTGAGCTGTGACTGCATGTTCTGTGGACAGGCCTGAGCTAGCAAGAGAGCCATTGGAAGAGCAGCAGCACAGGTCGGTACGGACGGCCCTTCAGAGGTCCAAGTCCTCAGCGTCCCACCAGCAGTCTTCGATCTCTGCCACGCAAACTGCAGGCACCTTGAGACTGCAGTGTAGACGTGCTCCAGCACTGTGTTCCTCCTGTGGTGCACAGCTACTGTACAGTGTTCTACTGATAAGACTTCTCATCCCTCTTACTAGGAAGTGTTAGTAATGAGATCTAGTGATACAACAGAGTCCATAAATCACTTCTGACAGGGAATAGAACACTTTAATGAACAAGGGAAAACAAGGTAAATATTGCTTAGGCTTTTGAAGATGGAACTTCAAACAGATAATATGCTTTCTGCAAGCTGTGAAATATACTTGACTATCTCTGCACATCTAATGCTGTACATCACGATCTCTTCCTATCTATCCCATCACCTTTTCACAAGTAGTTTTCTCTTGGCTCTGAACTCTCAGGAGACCCTGACGTCTGCAAGTGTTCTGTCTGTTGTAGCTATGAAAACTGGTTAATACCGTGTATCTACACAAAATGACTATAGCATAGTTAAGTAGTAATAACTATTAACTTGATCATAATGACAAATGGCTTTACTGTCAGGCAAGATGCTATAATCTACTAGTCTGCAAACTAAACATCTGTGGAAAGTAGTGTTCTGCTCAGAGTTGGGATGAAGGGGCTTGAGGGAGAAGATGCTAAGGGCTGGTATACAGCTCCAAGTTTTAGGCAGATTGCTGTGCACACGCTACTATAATTAAAAGGTGGGGAAGGATTCCCATTAATGAATTTCACATTTTAGAACTTTGTCAAATTTATCCAGAGTTAAAGCACAGCTTCCTAAAGTTGTCCAGCAAATAAACATCCTGCACAGGATTAAGTTCCTAGAGTGAAATAATTAAGATGACAGATTGGCAGACTTTGAAGGGAGTTTTCGTCCTGCTCATAGCTAGGCAGAGGATAATGCAGTTGCAGTAATTCTGGAGCCAAGAATCCCAAGCAAGATCCTAGTGATGCCAGTGAAAGTGCAACTGCACATTTAAATTCTTGTGTTTTTCCTTTGAAAGATGTCTCAAGCATTTGGTAAGCTCTGTCCCCTCAATACCCGACACACTGCCAGCTCCAGGGAGAAGGGTAATAGAAAACGGAGAGCAGTCAGTCAAAGGGATGGTATAAAGCAGATGTACAGATGCACAGCTTCACGTGATGTTACAAGAGATACGATACTTCTCTTTCTAGCTTTGTCCATACATTTGGGGGAAGTGCTTTTTTTCTGTCACAGTAGAAAATTGTCTGAAGGCTAGGGATAACTGCAAAGCACTGGCTGGGCGATCTTATTTGGAGGCTTAAAAGGTAAAGCTATGCTAACAAAGCATTTCTAATAGTGAAGTTATCTATTTTCTTTATTTTTTTCTTATTCCAGTGTAAGATATTGTCAGTGAAGTACTCGTTGACAGCTTGATGATACAGTATGATTTCACAATAACAATTATACTCGCATTGAGCTCTTGGCTGGATAAATGTGAGTGTCCACATTGACTTCAGCAAATTCCAGTATTGCTCTTATGTCAAATCTCAGGAATTTTTCTGCTTGTTTCTTACAACATTGCTGATTGATAACCTCCATACCATCTAAATATGTCAGCTCATCACAAATTATGAGAAATGTGGGTTTTGGTAGGTGTCCCAAAATTTCTTAGGTTTTTAATGCAGAATTTAGGATTGTATGAGACGTCACTGATAGAAGGAATTAACTGTTGCTTTACAAAAATCAGCGTTGTTGGCCATTTTTATTGTTACTGCTGCCTCTGTCCACCAGCTGGCACAGAAGACCTTAGAAGCAGTGCAGTGCTATGGCAGATGAGTTAAGTCTAGAGGTAATAATCTGGGTTTCAGACTAGAGTTCCTGGGGTAAGACAGGGAATGGGCCCTTCCTCTTCTCTTCCAAGCAATTAAAGAAATGGATGAGAGATCCTCTGCGGGGGCTCTGTAGGTTTAGGTGGAACAAGACCTGAGAGATGGGACCACATCATTCGAGTTCACCGTGGACAAACGCTTTTAACTTGCATGGCATCTTGTGCAAATGTGTCTTGAGATGTCTGTCTTGAGGCATAAGAGCCTACAGAAAACATGTCAAAAGGTTGAATTTCTGAAGGTCGGAAACCCTGCTAACCAACCGGGATGAAATAAGCTGGTTGTATATTTCGTCTGTTCTGCACAGAAAAGAAGCTTCTAGATGCTGCAACTTGCAACTTAAGAGTTGATAAATTTAATCTTGATTCTTCTACAAATTAATTCAAAACAACCCAAATGTTTCTACTTAAAAGCCTGAAGGACTAAAGGGAGGCAGATGATTCCTCCCAAACAGCAGACATTTCACCTCAAAGGCATAACTCAGAAACATGAACCAGGGTGTTCCTCTGCTTGTAAATACAGCACAAGTACTGTCAGATGTAAATTACTTAAAACGGCAGAAAAAAAAGTTGAATAAAATCAGAAGTGATCTTTGCTGTAACCCAAGCTTTTACAATATCATATATAATTAAAAGATGAGTAGCTTTAAAATTAATTAATTATTACTACATCTTCTAATTTTTTCACCATTTGTTGCTACATGAAAATCCTATGGAGATACTTCCACAAGACTGCACTGCAGAAGATGCACAAATCGCCGGCCGTGCTTTGGTTTAGTTTAACCTTGGTGCTAACAGATAACAGATAATGTTTGGGCGCATTTTTCCCTACAGTTATGAAGAGGTATAACCCTGTAGTGGTCATGTTACATGATCAGTTACACCTACCTCCTGTACTGCTGCAGATTACACAACCCTTTGTTATAGTAATTATTAGTGTACAGTCTGGGCTACACAGATTATATAAATAACTTTTATTCAAATACAAAACCTTAGATTTGTAAGTTAAGTAGTGATGGGTATCATGGGCCATTAGACTACACCTCTGCTCTGTCTCATCCCTCAAAGGTGAAGCTCTTATGAACAAAATTACTTAGGAGGTTGTTTGGATATGATGGTGCAGAAGGTCTCTGCTGGGATTTAACAGTAGGTTTGAGCATGGTGCTCAAATCTTAAAATCAATGCTCGGAGCGTTACTCTAAATCAGACTAGAAGAAAGAGGTAGAGGGAGTAGTCACAGAGTAAATGACTAAATAGGAGCTTGTGTTGGGGACTGTCTACAACGGCAGATACCTAGGGGCATATCTAGAAGATTAGTCTGTCAAGAGCTGTTCTGTGTTAACTCATATTGGTACTTTGTACAGACTACAGCTTTTAGCAGTTTTTATCTGGATTAATTTACATGAGAAAAGCATTCATAGTATAAAGGAGAGCCGAGACATGTTTGAGTTACCTCTGACAACTCAGTGGTCACCAGCTGAGCCTCTGCTAATTGCATGTAATTTTAATTTCCCAGTTGTGCAGCAACATCGCTGAATACAAACCTTTCCCTTGTATTGCAAGCGTCCTTTTCACTGTATCGGATTGCTCAGAGGGCAGGCTGAGAGCCCTTCTGGAACTACTGACAAGAGCTCAACAGACACCTAACAACTTAAGTCCTGCAATTCAGTCTTGTCTCTGAACCTAAAGGGTCAATGTAGCAAGGCAGCATAGACAAGTGATTACATCGTGAAAGAATCAAAACTGTGAATTTTAAAGTATTTTTCAGCATCGAGAAGCCAAACAGATACTAAAAGTCTAGAGAAGCACTTAAGTCCTGTTTCAACAGACTTGAACCTTGGTAGTTTAACATGCACAATTTTTCTCCCCTTTGCTGTCTTATGGTAGCCCACGCTTCAGGTGTGGAGTAGTCTAATATCGTTTACAGCTATGAACTGAGCCCTGGAGCGGTGGAGCAGAGAGCGTAAAGCCTGTCAGTGATGCTATTAGAGGTTTTCAAACGTTTAATAATTTCAAAAATTATACTGTGCACGTCCACAATCCTCATCACTTCTACATTCCAACTTATCAAATCTGATGATCTCTAATGTTATAAAATTGTTCTACATGATACAAAACTGTCCAAGTTCAAGTGCTTATGAAAGGATGGAGTGCTACAATAATTTAAAATAGCTGTGTGCTTTGCAGAGCACTCTCATGTTGCTGGAACACTTCAAATATTTTTATAAGGATGTCAAACTAGAATGTGGTCAAAAAGCCTTTTGAAGTAAAAGCAAAAGACATCAAAACACACTTCTCAGACTGAGAAAAGCACTTGGAGCATCTTAAAAATAATAATTTCAGCTCATCTCCAGTTTGCAGCTTTCTGAAGCAGAAGTCTGTATGTTGATGCAGGTAAAACAAGAGATTTGTTCCTTACGGACGCAAGACCCAGAGTTCAGATCCTGATCCTGCAAACAAGCGTTTGCTTCATTTTGTTATAGCAGGGGTCCTTGTGACCTCGAAGCCCAGCAAGTTCTGTGGCTTCCTAGAGGCTGCCATCCTAACCGGTTCTCTCAATGAGCCACGGGTCGTTGTTGATGTTAGCGGGAGCTCGTGTTCACAGTCAGCATTATCTGACCAACAAAGTGAGCCCAGCTGAGCAGGGAAGAAACACTGTTCTCAAGCTCCAAACAGTGCAGTCGGGTATCTCCTTCTGCTGTAGTGACAGAAAACATGATATAATCCGCAGATTCTACATTGTCCTAATTCTTACAAATTTCCATAGCCGAGACAGCAGCTGGCTGTCCATGAAAGTTTACTCTTAGCTACCACCAAACTACGTGGTCTTACCCACGTGTGTCCATACACGTAGTGTGCCTGCCTATGCGTACACCAGGAAAGTGCTAGGAAACTTCACGTGATTTCTCAGCAGTCAATATACGCAGAATCCAGCAGCCTGATATTCATGTTTCTTGGAAAATATGGTTAATTCAGGGTTCAAATTAATTTTGTTAAGTCTTACTCATATGTGCAAAACTAAACAGGAGCTGCCTCTAATTAAAATTTTGCTACTGCATCACTCAGTCCTACAGACTATGTAGTAGGAAAATATGCCACGATAACATCCTCCTTCCAATTTCCTCTTTAATTTTTGGTACAATAGATGTATTTTTTTCTGCCTTCTGAAAAAGAGACTAATGCATCCCTGAAGTTAATAAAATGATATGGGGTTATTTTTATTGAAAGAAAGTTAAACATCTGCTGTGTCTGTTGCAGTATATTAAACAGTATTTTATTATTCTTACATCCCTGACCTGATTTGTGTCCCTGGCAGGCAGAGAACCCTATTGTCTGTTTTTCATATACATGTAGCAATTTAAAATGTGCTTGTGAAATAAAATTCAGAGATGCAGACCAGCTGCAGATACAAACAGTCAAGGACAAGTGGTATTAATGGTCCCTCGCTGTCCTGCGTATGCCCGCCCAGCTGGCAACCCCTCCCTGCTCCCCATCCCGTGAAGGGGCAGGTGAAATCACTTCGGGGACCTCATGCCTTACAAAGGTAGAGTAGCGAAGAGCAGTGTCGGAGTAGGGGCGCAGCCCCCACCCGCTGCAAGCAGCATCAGCGCTTTGAGCAGATCCGGTGTTGACGACCCTCCGCAGAGAGCGGCAGCACCGCGTACACCAGGCGTAACGTGTAAATTTGCTTAGAGTTTTTTCCACTCCACTCGCAGAGATCAGCTAACGGCTCACCAAGAAAGGAATTTTTTGTGCAAGTCTAGCAAGAGAGAGCATCTGGCCACAGAATGACATCTGGGTAGCAGCATACAGCGAGGCAGAGCACAGAGACAGGGCTTGCCCACGCCTCTGCCACATGACATGGGCTCCCAAGAGATCCACATGCCCGGGATGTTTAAGGCAAGCCTAGACTAACAGAGCTCCAGATCTGCTCTCAGTCTTTGCTATCTCTAGTAGGAGTAGGATGCTACTAGCTGTTCTGAATGAGGCACATCCTGCTGTTTTGAGTCTTCTTTCACACAATTCAGATTGATGCAGTAGATGACAAGACTCTTTGTTCAAAAGGTTTTTTTTGCAGATGGGAAACCAAGACTGTCTCACTGCTGGTGTACCTCAAGAGCAAAAGGTCTGCCCACCAAAAAAAAATTAAAAAAAAGGTAATTACTACCAAAACCTATCCAGGTGTCAAATGCTGGACCATCAGGAGCAGCAGCAGCATCTCAGTCACAGGAGTTCAGCTTGAAGTTCTTGCAGTTGTCTGCTGCAGCCAGAACTCGAGTGTCTTCAAGGTACAGCGAAGGTGGGGGGAAGAGTTTTGGAAAGAGGAAACTGCTTTGTTTTGTTGGTGGTTTTGGTTTGGGTTTTTTTTGAATGTGGGAAATGACACAGTGTTGGAGAATTATGGCAATTTGCTTTCCCTTAAGCTTTGTTGAAATTACAGCCGTTGTGGTAATGCTGCATATCTGCTGTGGGGAACCACATGGGGAGAAGGAAGGCAAATTAACTTTTTTAGTCATTTCTCATCCAGTTCTGATGGAGGCTGGGAGCTCAGGGACAGGCATGATGAAAGAAAAACACTTCACTTCATATTAACATTTCCCTACACCCACTTAAGAGTCCTGTACGTGCCAGCAGAAAAACAGAAGTAGAGCATCCGTGGGAAGAGAACACAAAAGCGAAGAAAGCGTAGCCAGAGCTGTGCTCAAGTGCTATTTACAGAGGGGAGGAAAAGACGGCTGAGGCATTTGCCCAGCTCTGGATATTTTATAGAGATGTTTGCCCCTAGTTGCTAGGATTTAAAACATATTTGTTTATAGTGAGCATAGTAAAGTGACTATCTACTGAGGCTGCGAACTCCAATTCTCATGCCAGCAGCAGCATTATTTCAAGCTCAGCCTCCCAGCCCCTCAGCATCCCAGCATGGGAGGAGAATGGGTCCGAGGTCCTGCTGGTGGCTCTGCATGCAGCCGGCACCCCACAGGCCTTCACCAGGGTGCAAGAGAGGTTTAACTTCTTGCCGCCCATTCCCAGCTGCTGAATTTGAACTTGATTTTGTGACCCAGCGGGCTGCTGCTTCACAGCTCTTACTGCTATGCAGGAAAACCAGCCCATGCTGCCTGCGGCCATACCCCGGCCATCACTTCCAGCCCGTTCTAACTGGCACTGAGGGATGAAGCGTTTCAGGACAGAGGAGAGCCATTCCCCTTTCCCCCAACCATCCCCGCTCTTTCAGGTCCATCATGGTCACTCACAATTAAAAGGTAACTCCTATTTATAGCCTCTCTGCGAGTTCACCCTTTATTGCTGTGGTGCCTACATAAACAAAACTGCTGAACAGTTCATCTGCCCTTTGTGTTCAGTGGCATCGCTTCCCTCTTCCCCAGCACTCCCTCATCTTTCTGTAAACCACGTGCGTGCCTAGAGAGAAAGAACAGACACCTCAGTTCAGGCTTTCTACTTGTTCAGCGCTTAGCATGTTCCTCACTTACCTGTTAGGGATCTCCTCAAAACAAGAATATCACTGAGGGAGGAGTCTCAGTCCTGAGACTGCATTTGAGACTGACCAAACCTACTGCTTTATTTGCATTCTGTCTTGTTTCCAGCTTAGCAGAAACCTACATGTTGGAGTGACAGTGAGTGGCCTCATCTCCCTGTACCGTTGTGGCACAATTGCAGAAAAGCTTGTGCTCAGCATAAGCTGAATATTCCCATTCTTCCCCCAATTCCCACTGCAGAACGGCCTCAACCTACTCACGTGTGTCTTGCAGCTTCTCCGTGATGAGCCATCGAGCAATTCACCACTCACCTCGAGTGTAACTCAAAAAGTGGGTAGCTTCTCCCTGCCCTGCCTCTGTGCCCCTGTGGGCTGCACAGCAGCCATAGCCGCACAGGGAGTTTCAGTGACATCCATTTCTTTACTTAATACCGCAGGGCCTTTGTTCAGACCAACTTTCTGCTCCCTTCTACTATTGCTCTTGCTGTCACCATGGGATTAGTGCTATCACTACAGGAATTAGTGACTGCGTTATCAGCACGGACTGTGGAAGTCACTCCGCAGCCCACCGAGCGGTTTGCCTGTCAAGGCACGAGAACACGAGTGGTGCAGAGCCTGGCGCAGGGGCCCTTGCGCCGCAGCATCGTCCGGAGGCCCCCGCTGCGCCTCGGGGGAGCATAAGGGACAGACAAGACCTCAATTCCACACCTGACATTACTTTTTCAAGGTCCAGTAGCAAGTCCATGGCAGTTTTCTGTGCCTCAGCTCCCCCCATTTGTATGAGTATAATGATTCCGATTGATCTGACAGGGGCATTTTGAGGCTCTCTCCAATTCATTAATGTGTTAATGCACCTTGAGAGTCTTTGTTTTAAGGGATTAAACTAAGAATTAGAATAGAATCAACATCTTGTCAGATTCAAGACTTCTTCATGTAAACTGTAATCACAGGCTTAGATAATTATTGTGTTTCTTTTCCAAGTGTGGCAAAATAAGAGACAAATAAGTAATTAGCATAGCCACATGTGAAATTCTAGCAGTTAAAGCCTTTTCATACCCCTGTTGGAAACCGAAGCCTTACCACAGACCGCAGCACCTCACTAGCCACCGAAACCTCTTCTACACTCTCTTCTCATTCAAAACTAGAGCACGGAACTCTCTGCCCTCTCCAGTCCACAGCTTACAACTGCGTATTACACCACACAAGTCACATACACTTAGCACCATCAGTTGTGTATCAGATGTGTCTCAGCCATGAGAATTTCAGCCTTCAGCTGCAAAGAGACAAGACTATCTAGTACTACAGTACTGTACACTTCAATAGATTAGAAATAGGGATAAGGCCATGGTGTGGCAACACACATGACTTCTTAGGATTTCCATACCAAACAGCCAAGTCCAGAGCACATGTGCTCCAAATAACTTTGTGCCAGGGAATCCAGTCCAAAACCCTCCACATGCCCTGTGCATTAATGGTGCTTGGCCACATTTGGTAGGGGGAAAAGCTTCCCCTCTGCGAATGATTGCAAGTCAAAGTCTGGCCCGGTGTTATCTTCTTCTGATGCTCAGTGTACTTCCCCCCTTGCAAACTGCATGTTCATGTTACCTTTCTGGTGGCACTTCAGTACGCCCTGGGTGATGATCTGCATCTGTGCCATTCTTCCCAGTCCACCACCAAGCCTGTTACCACTAACGCGCCCCGCTGAGCCAGCCATAAGGGAGAGACTGCGGCTGCCACCCTGCTCCGGCTGAGCCTCCCCCTCCCAGCACGTTCACTGCCTTTCGAGCATGCACGGGTCCAGCTCCAAGCACTTCACTGGGCAAGGTGAGACCCTCTCCCGGTGACAGCGATGGTCGCGTCTGCTGCCCTGCGCAGGGAGCTCTGTATTTTGGATGCTTAAGGCTCTCCAGAAAAGCCAGCTATAGGACACCTTCTGGTTTTGTCTGTTTGTGGCAGGACTTCCTTTGACCTGCAAGCCAGCATGCTGTGAACACCTCTCACTTAAACGCCTGGGGAACAGCACCCCAACTTAGCTGGCCAGATGGATCAGCTGCCCTGAGAAGTGCAGCATCTGCAGGGGTCTCCTGAACTGCTCCTGAGTAGGCCAATCCTTCTCTCCTTGCCTTCTTTCAGTAATAAGGAGGGGATTCAGCTTTCCCTTAATGGTCATACTTAAATTACAGACTTGCACTGATTAGGCCAGCCTACCTATTCCATTTGCTATTCCATCCCCAGGGCCAAAACACCGCTTTCTGCACGGCTGCACCATTTGACGAGCAAAGGCAGCTTCTGCTCCCAGGAGGAGTCTTTCCAGTCTTCATGAAATTCAAGAAAAAACAGAGTAAGAGTCACTGCTATCAGTCCACTCTCTGTATATTAGGAAGCATTTGAAGGAAATATGTTCTCCCTCCCCCTAGTTGTTTCCACCTAAACCTCTCACTAACATCGTAGTGAAATTTTCCAGCTGGGAAATCAAACTTCATTTTCCCCCAGGGCATCTCGGGTGATAACTGCTTAGCCACTAGCAAATTTTATTATTCCAAGGGGTATTCTCCTTTTGTTTTCCATCAAACTGATTTTCCAGCTCTCCTCTGTATCAGTCAATGTATTTGCTTCTCTATTTCTTGCTTGTCAGCTACGCTATGCTGTGCTTCGTGTGAAGGTGCGAGAACCGCGAAGCAAAGCTGAGTGCTGCTGTCACCTGAAGGGACACAGACAAGGCAAAAACTTATGGAACTAAGATGTGAAAATGCATGTGTTAAAATGTTAAAAATCCTCTGGGGTTTGGGTGTGTTTTCAGAGTTTATGGTCATCTAGCAGCAACGATGCATTAAATTGGAAAGCTGTTTTATTGAATAATATTGGAAAGGTTGTTTGCAAAAAATGGTGAAGGTTGGGGGACTGATGAGCTCCACTGGTGGCACAAGTACAGTTCAGGCAATGCATGAACTCCCCAAATCCTGGAATTTTTAACTAATCCAATGCATAAGTGAACAGACAGATGAATGCTTTTCTCCCAGTTAAAACAAAGCCTAGACTTCACCCATGCGTACTGCAGCCGCATCATTCATAGCCACCACACTGCAATCACAGATTGTTTCACAAGTAAAATAAAAGGAGCCTGATCAGGGATGCTTGTGTAAATCTGGGGACCCCATTTTGTTCCAAGAAACCTGGTGGGCACAGTCCTGTCTGTCAGTTATCCCCCAGGGAATAGGGACAGACCTTCCGAAGCGGAGGCCTGAACTGCCCTCTTTTGGGGAGAAATTGAACATTCAAAGGGAGCAGCCTACGCTCCTGCTAACACGAGGCCAGGTCTTCTCTGCATTTCATCCTACCTATCGCTGCTTTCTCAGCACTAAGAGGGGCAAGGCTTAGCACTTGAGGTGAGGATATGAGCATGGGGTAACCTAAGCTGGCAAGGAAAACTATGTATTAACAGAGCACACAACCTCCAAGCAGGTAACAGGGCTTGGTCAGGCAGGTAGGCAAGACTCAGCTCCTCCCCAACCCCATCTTCAAGCCCAAGGTTGGGAATAAAGGATCCTGTTGTGCTTGACCTCATACAAGCACATAACCCAACCAGTCGCTTCTCATCCAGACAGGCACATCTGACAGCACATACCACATCTACATCCCATGTGAAGAACCCAAGAGGGGTAAGTAGTTTGCTCAGGTCACCTCGAAAGCTCAGAGGATGATGGACAACTCAAGTCAGCTCTCCTAGACCTCTGCCTAGTACTCCCTGCCCTTCCTCCTCTCCTCGCACATCCCCAAGCCTGTGCCTGGGGACTGTGAAGGAGGGGCAGGTTCCTCATAGGACTACTGGCTGCTCTGCCATCTATTTGCTTTTTTATTATCTCTGAGGAGCTAAAAACCTCCCAGAGGTGGGATTTTTTCAGGACAGTTCCTTTTCATAGTGACTGTCTTACCAAGGGTAAAAGCCTCACCAGGGAGCAGCCCTGAACACAGAGGACGAGCAGTGGGCTTGCTCTGCCTGCTCTGTGTGTAAGCGTCACTCAGGCTGCTGGTTTTTTCTTGGTACTGTCCAAACATTGACTGTGCTCAAGTGCCACTAAAATAACATTCAGTGCTTGTGCAATCACTTCAGGCTGTGGAAGCTCTCCGAGAGAATAAATATTTTGCTGGAGTACGGCTTCTAAAAAAAACATTTTGAAAAGAGCGTTATTGTCCCACAGTCAGTTTTAGAGCGGGACTTGAAGATGTGAAGCATGGGCTGGCCTACAAGTAATCCTCAGTAGGATGAAAGAAAGAAGGGAAGCACTTGAGGAACCCCACTGCACCGTAGTTTGGCATCTCAGAGGGGTTAAGCAGCCTGCACTGGGGCAGGGAACACCCAAGGGGGCTAATTATGAGCGCTTGGTTGCCTGGCAGGAGCAGCGAGTTGGGGCCAGGACAGGAACGGCCCCCAGAAGGGCAGGGTGTCCTACAGACTGTGCTCATGTGCAGTCCCAGAGTCTGGATTAGGGGGAGCACCCAAACCAGATGCCCTCTCTGGGGGCTGCAGTCCCCTGCCCACTTTGTGTCCAGCAACTTATGGCCAGTCTCCCAGGAAAGGAGAACTTCAGCAGCCACAGCAAACCCAGAAGGCTGCAGGTTTCCAGAAACAAGTAACTTCTGACGCAGTGAGCAGGGCTAGTGCCACCAAGACCATCCAAGCAACTTTTTCCCTGGTACCAGAAAAAATCTGATGCACAACATCCCAGGCTGCTGCATCTTTCAGAATATTCTTGTTCAGTAAAAGGTGAGTCTTGAAGACAACTGTAAAGCAAAGCATGAAATTCTGCTGCTCCTGAGGCTCTCTAAGGCTAGAGTTCTTCCCTCTGCTGTAACGAGCAGTAGGAGAGGTGAAACGACATGGATAATGGAGAACAGGAAGATAAATAATAAGGAATGGGAAACTGAATGAGGGAAATAACTCTTCCATTGTTAGAACAGTGCTAGTGGCAGCTTTATAGCAACTTATCATTTCTATTTAAAGCCTGGTTTGGGGGCTATAATCTCTCAGCTGTTTTCTGTACCATCTGGCTGAAATTTAGCATAAAATTTCTTATCTCAGAGGTAAATGAATTCTTTTGCCTTTATCAAAATTGCAGTATTTGGGCAAGGAAACCAAGATATAGACGCCCACGTTCAGGAGTGTTTTGATCAGCTAAGGGCAATCTTCCCTTTAAAAATAGGTTGTTGAGATAATCTGCTCACAGGAACGATGTCTAATGCTTCTGCGGTGTTTTTCAGCATTGTCTGTATGTGCTCTGAAAGTCCTATGTGGGAAGCCTCAAAGCTAGATGCACCAAAGCAGCCCCCCAGGGAAACTGCCAGGACAGTGCCATACCCAGATGGGCACCCTCCTGCTTCCCCAAGCCACTTGCCAGGGCTCACAAGCCAAAGCCCCAAGGATCCAAGCTGAGGTCCGGCCACTGTGGGAAAACAGCACAGCCACGGCTTGGGGAGCTTCTGGACAGAAGCGTGTCATGGGCATCTCTGTGTTAATTCAGCAGCTCAAAGCTAACAAAGCCACATGCACCCTGGCACTGCATGCACTGCCTGTTCCTTGCTTCCAGCTTCAGCTTTGCCCCAAGTTTGCCATGTGTCCCTGGTGCTGTACTTCACCCCTCTCACCCCACCACACTCATTGACTTTGGTCAAGCACTTGGAGATGCCTGAGAGGGAGAGCTCCGCTCTGCTGCTGCCATGTGCCACTGTACTTGCCACGGGTGGGCAACACACTGGGACATCCCTTCTCGCTCCGTTTCCCGAGAGGGAGAGCTCCGCTCTGCTGCTGCCATGTGCTGCTGTACTTGCCACGGGTGGGCAACACACTGGGACATCCCTTCTCACTCCATTTCCAGGCCACCATGGTTGGGAGACCGTGCATGCCCTGGAGGGAGTGCAGCCTGGTTACGAGCAGCCCTGAGACACGACTCTCAGAAGTCAGTGGCTTCTCACATGCTCCTTCCCCATCTGTTAACCTGAGTAAGGGCTTGTTCCAGCCCTGCCCAACGAACAGGGACAGGAGTTACCATCTACCCATTGCCCCCACCAAGTGCATTAGCTCCCATTTCACAGGCTGGGGATGCTGTATCACAGAATCACAGAATGTTTGAGGTTGGAAGGGACCTCTGTGGGTCATCTAGTCCAACCCTGTAGCTCCATTTCTGTTTCATAGCTAAACATCTCTTTTTCCCTTAAACCCTAGACAGCTACTTTCTAATTCATTTTACATAAACCTGATTATTTCCATGCTCTGAGCTGCATCACCTCACTATCATCTTCAGCCATCTTTCTAGTTAAAGGTGTAGAGCTTTATCTGCTGAAAGAAGTCTCTATTTTCCAGTCTGGACTTCAACTATGTGGCAAATAATACAGTTCAGTGGAGGAAGGTGGTTGGAATAATTTGTATCTTTTATACAAACTGATAATAAAAATTTAGCTCCTTGATGTATTTTTCGCCCTTAAATTGTAGTTATGTTTCCTTGAATAGATAAATGCAAGATAAATTCAATTACAGCATAATTTCTCCCAGGATGAATAACCTTTAAATCATCTCTGATCTCAAAACACATTATGAGATAACATACTGTCCATTACATAGTTGCAATCGGGGCTATCGCTGTGCCTAGAGTTGTCAGTATGAATATCAAATTATTTATGTTCCTCTTTGCATCCTTGAATACCAAATAAGCTCAGGAACGCTGACAGCAAGGAGCCCTATTTAAACGCTGATTTTTAGTGGAGGCAAGAGGCACTTGCTTGACAGCTCTTGAAATTGCAGGGCACTATTAATCACTGAGATGTGCAGCAGCACTACGAGCTCCCACTCCGCTGTCACCTTGCCGAGAGTTTCCTCTCCTCTTGGGGAAGAGTTCAGAATTGAAAGCTCAGTTAAGTCTTCCACTTGGCTGCCTGCATTGCTGCTGCTCAGAGCTGGTGTTGAAATAAAAGGGGAGCTACTGCAACATTTGGAGTGGGTACTTTGGGTCTGAGCTGTTAATCGGAGCAGTCCTGAGGTGCGTGCCTTTCCCCATCATCCCAGCCACAAGATGTACGAGTTCTCTCCACCTCCTCTTCCCTTTCACAAGCCTGAATATTTAACACAGCTATTGTCTGCTTTGGGAGGACGCTTCTGTCAAACCAGTATTCAGCAGGAAAGCAACATGCCTTAATGTAACCCCTCTCGAAGGTTAGCAGTGTCACACAGAGTTCGAGCGCTCCAGGAGGGCAGCAGTGACTCTGCGCGCCATCTCAGCACGCTGTGCTCTACGCCCTGAAATTTCCTTCCTGCAAATCAAGCTGACCCTATGCTAAACGTGACAACACTTAAGACAGTCTGACTTGCTCAGACCAAACGATCCGACGTGATTTTAAGTGCAGACTTGGGAAAGGGTGGGGAATTTTTTTTCTTTTTAAGCAAAGTTAAGCCCAGCTTCACTTGGAAAACACATAGAGAAGGGTCTTGCTTAAGCTAGAAATCTGCCCGGCCACATTCTGCAAAGCAAGCTCTGTACAGGCAGTCTGAGACGTCTCTTCTGAAAAGCCACCATCCAACAGACACAGTTTAAAAAACCCCAAACACTAAAGCCATTTGAGCTAGGGCCTGGGGCATAAAAAATCTATATCAAAACAATAGCTGTGCTCAGGAATGGTCTTATTTAAACTAAGAGGAAGTCTAATACTTCATTTCACATTGGAAAAGGCAAACCAAGCGATGAACCTATAGTGGACTTATTTGAGTGGGATGGATAAAGGGAAGATGAAGTAGTTTTTGATCAACCACAGTAAAATCCCCTTGGCCAGACACCCAGCTATTTCAGTTTGGTCAGTGAGTGAAAACCAAAACTGAATTACTAACAAAACCCTACCAACAAGCCACAGGACCCACTGGAGCTTTAGACAGCAGCTTTTTAGCTCTGGCAGTCATTTTCTTTCCTAATTTTTAAGGCCATCAGCATGTCAAGCAGCTGTAGAGAGCTGTAATTACCAAGAGTGTTTACAAGAAGCTTTGATGGCAACAAGCCTCTTGTGCAGGAACAAGTTTACCATTGAAACAATTTGAGTGTCAAAGTCTCCAACTCAAGTGCCTGGATGGCTTGTTACCACCTAATGAAACAATGAGGGCAGAGCAAAAGGTGCTGTTAGAGCTGCTTGAGGCAAATAAGCGTGAAAGAGAAGTCTTGAGCAAGGAACATGGCTCACCAGCTTCTCCAAACCTCACGGGCGCCTGAAGCACCAGCAGCGAGCTGAGCACCCAGGTCTGCACTTCCCGATGCTGGCAGCGTTCCCCAGCCAGCAAGAAGGCAGCCGACCACGAGAGCTCCCTTGAGTTCACCAGAGGCCAAAAGATTCTCCTAGCTTGTCAGCAGCTGACCACACTGAAGGCTCTTGTACATTATGCCAGGCATGGAGAGGGGAAAAAAAAAAGAGCTTGGCTGGGCAAAGCAGGGATTGGGGGATGCAAGAAGGGCTTTTTTAAAGTTGTTTAAAGCCCAGAGAACAGGTGAAAGGACTGGTTGACAGAAGTGCCTGGAAGCTCCTATTCCTGGTTTTGTTGCAATTTGCATTTTCTTTTGTTAAACAATTCATGACACAAATAACCTTCTGGGAATCCAGTACGACTCAGGGCCAGGCAGTCTGTTTAAACGACTAAGGTTATGTCTTACAATCAGTGGTCCTGGATACCTGCTAGGCACTTCTTTTAAAGACACAACCTAGACTTCAATCCAATGCAAACATCCCACACAGCTGAGGAAATCGCAGTCTCTGCCTCGCAGACCCCCGAGCAGCGGCTCCTCCCTCCCATCCTCCTGAGACCCCAGCCAAGCACCAACAGGGCTTTTCCTCTCTCAGCTCCAGGTAGCCTTCTGCAAGCCACTTGCAATGCGCTTTCTACCTCCTACCAGACAGAGCCACCTCTTAAATCAAAGCCTTGGGATTTAATTCTATACATACATCTGATGCCACTTACAGAGGGAACACAGGGTGCTCCCGGATGAGAACAAGCTTCTTTCTCCAACACAGGAGCTGAACTTGACAGTACAAAAAGCTCCCGTTGGTCACAAACCAGCACAGGGCCCACGTTTATCACTGGGATTTAGGTGGCCCCATTTGACAAGCCTTCACTAAGTGACTCCCCAAATCACATTACGTTTATCCGCCTTTGTTTTCCTCCAGCCAAGGCAAGTCACTCAGTAAAAACAACAGCTGTTACTCACAACCTTCCAGTCCCGGGGAGTCAGCATAACTTACGAAATAAGACTGCCGGGTGTGATTTACCAAAGAGGGAAAACCATTTAAATTTACTTGACATAACCAACAATAATCATTCTCTCCGTCTGAATTTTGTTAATATCTGTGCATCGCTGGTGATGATCTATGAAGGAGACAGAAGATGATGCTTCGAAGCTGGGAAACGAGGATGGCCCTGCGGGGCTGAGTAAGTATCTGTGTCAGAGAAGCGCACACGTACAACAGACGGTGTCATTTTTATGGCGCAATGAAGCCTCTGTGACAGAAAGCAGAATTATTGTGGCAGTAATCTTTCTGAAGAGCCTCTCAGGTGGGGAGGAGAAGGGAGAGGTCTTCTGATTAGATGGAGTTGTTCAGGGGCTGAACCTGGGAGTATTTCTCCGTGAAAATACATGCAGTAGGTACCGCCTGCACAGTCAGTAAAGTCGTTCTGCTCTAGGCCAGCCACAGGAACCCAAACACTGTTTCGTAGCGAGAGCCAGCATTGCTAAAGGCACACGGAGATGGCAGAGGGACCAGGCACACGCCCTTACCCCGGGGCAGCTCTGGATCATCAGATGCCAAAGAAAGTAATTTTGTACCTTAGTGCCAGTTTCCCTTCATTTTAAATAGGGGAAACAGTCAGCTTTTTGTGCTATTTAATGAACTTTTTCAGTATTTTAAAGCACCTAATACAAGTGTTTCTGGCTACCAGAAACTGACTGTCAGAATTGTCAGACTAGGCTGACCATGACACAAGACTACAGCCCTGGAGGTAAAGCGAGTCCACAGTAAAGGCAAAGCCTGGTCTCAGGTATCGCATCTGCTGTCCCTTCACTGTGGCAGAGCTCTCACAACTGTCAAAGGGAGCCGAGCGTGAACAAGGCTGGGGAACAGCAACCCAAAACTCTCCTGATCCTGGTGAGATTGAGCCAAAGCAGCCCCNTGCCGCTCTGTCCCAGCCCCACGCAGCCCTGTCCTACTCGCACAAGTGATCCCACATGGCTGGGCACAGGCTGCGTCCATAGGGCAGCGGGCAGGCACAGACCCGGGCCCATACGCAGCGTTTAACGCCCTCCCTTGTCACCTCCGCAGTTCAGATGTGCAGCTTTGGCTGCTCGGTTTCTAGCTGGAGAGTGTGGTAGCTCACGCCAGGCAAGGTGGCAGTCTCTTCACAGAGGATACGTTCTGCCCATCTAATCATAAGGCTTTTGTATCTTTGGCTGCCTGAGCGTTATACAGACTCTCTTCAGTATGAGGTAGGAGACCAAACTGAAGCAGGGTCAGGCCCAAACCCCTGCCTGCCCTCTGTGGTATCGGTTTTCCTCCGAGAAGGTCAGTCCTGTGATTAAGACTTCACAGGGAGGTCCAGATTCTCCCTGAAGCCACGGGAAAGTGACTTCCACTAACATCTGCCAACTTGTTAAAGACCTTTAAACCCCGCAGAGAAGGAAAACACGATCAAAACCCCTTTCTACTCCTCTGTGCTTTGTTTTATTATTAGAAGCAGCAGGGGAGCTGGCTGCCTCCCCTCAAGCTTTCTTAATTCTGCAACAACCTCTCTGGGAAAAGCTTTCCTCCCATGCGTATCCCAAGCATTCACCAGCCTCCTTTCCCGGCTGCAGCAGTCACGCTAGGCTAGAACAGTGCAAGCCGGAGCTGCCCAAGGACTCTACGAGCGCATCCACTGCCTGAACCACAGATCTCTGAAGACTAAATGATAAAAAGAAAAACCAACATGGAGCACTAAAAACAGAATCAACCCTAAAGCCTCCACCTGCTGCATGAAATCTCTCCGGAAACTTGCTCTAGCATTCCAGCCACTTGCTACACATTAAAGAGTTTCCAAACCTCCAGTTTTGCACAAACCAGAACTTTCCCAAACAGCTGTTGTTTTATTCGAAGTTTTGGTTCGAGGCAGGCATTTTTCATTCACAAAGATTTCAAATGCAAGCCAAGCCAGATTCAAGAAGGCACTTACAGAGGAAGCTTCATCAAGGAGAATTACACCTTTAGACAAACCGCCGCTTTACTTCTATTACCTAATGCACCACAAGTGATTTAAGAATGACAGTGTGGAACTTCCAGTACAGAAATTAATCTACTTTATGACAGCAGATTGCTCTACGATTCTTTTCAGAAGGCACTTGTACCATAATTAGGCTAATATCTACATGATCAACAGCACACCATCTATTTTATCCATAAAGTTGTTTCTCCTTAAACTGCAATATTTTCCATTTTCACTTTGCAACTATTTATAACATAAAAGGAAACAAACCCCAGTATAATATTGATGTATACACACACAGACAGAGTTGTGTCAAACTAGAACAGCAGCAGATTTACCTTGAGGATTTGAGGCACTAAGTATTTGACTCTTCCCTTTCTGTCTTGATTACTAAGTACAACAGAATCATTCTCCAAAAGCAGCCCTCCCTCCAAACCTACAGCGTTCTGCTACGAAGTTTTGCAAAGTTTTCTGTGTTTATGAGTGAGGAAAGAGGGAACCTTGCTGTGCTGCTGCATATTCAGGTTCAGGTTTCCCTTTGATAGCCTGAGAAGCAAAGATGATAGCAAACCTTGCTACGTATTGTACATGATGATAACAATCATTGCCCAATTAAATATGTGACAGTATACATCCATAAAAGTCATATGCAAAACTTGGGGGAAAAACCTGCAGGTTTACCAAAACACCATATTAATGGCCCAAGGTAGTTTTGTGGTTGTAACAATCCTCAAGTTGGAAAGAAATGTTTCTCATATTTCCAAGAAAAATCTGGAAGCGATGGGTGGTTCAGGACTCTAATTTCTGCTTGCAGGATTGAAGCCATATTCTAATAATACTTCATATACAAAAAAAAAAAAAAAAAGAAAACTATGGAATTTAAAAGTATTTCTAAAAAAACATCTTTTTTTTGCCACATGTGCCCCTGGATCACTTTATTACCGCATCTCTTACGTGGTGCATGGTTTTCTCTTGGAACTAGCAGATCTGTTGTACGTGCACTGCAGATGCACCAAGCGTATGCCCCCCTCTGAGCTCAGTCGAGTTACGCACGCAGGTAACCGGGCGCTAGAAGAAGCAGGTAAGTTTTATGTACACTGCTGCAAGCTTTCTGAACACAGCAGAAATGTAGAGTTATGACACTGCGTGAAAGTAATTACAGGCAGCGTCCAGAGCAGAGGTATACAGTGGAGACCGACACAAAGGCGACTGAGCAGAGCCTGGCGAGAGCAGAAGGAAGGAGCCAGACAAATGTATTGGTGCCCAGGTCGAGCCTTCACGGGCCATTATTGACAGGCTCTGGCTGAATAATTCTGCCTACAACGAGGCCCTTGGACAAGCCCCAAGAGATGACATGGACAAGATCAAACTAAGAGCCAAGTACGAGGATAGAGTGAGTGACATGATGAGCTTGAAGGGAAGACCAGACATCACAGGAACTGTCCCCGAGGCTGGAGCTCAAAGGCAGGTATCCTGGGGAATGTGTCAAACACCTTGTCTAACAGAATGCTGTTGTTACTGTATCAATGCAGTTGTTAGCTGAAGGAGAGGGCTCTGCTAAACTGGGGCAGCACTCCTTTGGACCCAGTTTCCTCACTTATGAAGCCTGGAGATAAGCCCACAGACAAGAGCTGAGCCAGTTCTAGAAGACATCCCCCAAACCCATTTCTGGAAGACTCTAGAAGCCCAAACTGCACAGGTCATCTAATGCACCAAAAGCGAATAAGCCAACCAAGGCGGGAAATAGCGGGTTTAAAGGAGGAACCCGACCAGGTGGGAGGAATCCCCCGGGACCTGGACCACCTCTCCACTGGCCAGATCAATGCTGGACTCAGGACTGGTGACATCTTTTTATTTCTCCCTCCTCCTCCTCCTCTTTTTCTCTCACTCTATTCTTCTCTGTCTCCCTATGCTCTTTACCTTCTCCTTTGAAACTATAAAAGCAAGGTTTAACATAAGCGTGCCACAATAGTTGGGTAGGTAATAAACAGTGTAAAGTGATATGGGATCTCTGGTGCCATTTCACCTTAATCCAACTGAGGGGATCAGCGAATCCAAGTCACTCTTGCTAATGGAGTGCGACATTTAATCACTCTCATTACTGGGGTGTGACAGAGGCTGCAGACGGCACTGGCAGGACTTCTACCCAAATCGTATTCAGGAACTGAATTTTTTGGCCAACATCTATATTCAGAAGCCAAATCCTAGGAGTTTTTAATGGAAGAAAGAGAATAAAAATCTAAAATTATTCACAGCATAGTCAGGCAAAAGGAGGAAAGATACCCTAGCAGCTGGGTCAGAGATCAGATGATGGACATATGTGAAATCATGAAGAGGAAACGCAATCGAGGAGTATCAGAACTGGTAATCAAAATTCAGAAGACTGATCACAATTCAGTCTTTCCGAAAAGGTCATGGTATTTCTTTTTACATTTGGCGTCTTTTTTTTTTCCTAGCTCCAATTTGCCTCTTTTTCAGCTCTTCCCGTATCTTTCAGTGTAACACAGTATCTCACTTTTCTTTTTCCAAGGTTTGTTTTGCATGGACCATGAAGGCGTGAATGCTACTAGAGTACCCAGAAGAAAAACCCCACCCAGATACTTGGATTATTTGTAGGAAAAATCATTGCACGCAGTTCAGAATACACAGTCACATATGCTCTTAAAATACATAAATAAATCCATCCATTAGCCAAACTGATGTTTAAGAAGGACTAAGTGGCTGCAGGGAAGTCATGGGTCATCAGTGACACAGTTAAAGCTTCACCTGTAGCGACAGAGCAGAGCTCTCTGCCTTCCATCACTTTTGCTCTTCTACCAAGCAGAAAACTGGTAGAAGCTGATGCTCTTCTCTAGCCTGAAGCTGACAAATCCTTGATAACCCAGGGGTGTCTTTTTACCATTACATCAGTCTGCTCAAAACTGAGCAGAAAGAGCTAACTGGGGAAGGAACTGTTTCTACCTTACTCCTCCAGCTCATAAGCATCCAGATATAACTGACATCAGCATCAGTTTCATGGACCCTGAGGATGGGTTCTTCTCCTCAAGGACCACAGAAGAGCTCACTACACCCAAACCTTCACCAGAGGTTGCAGAACTACTCCAGATCCACCCAACAACACAGCAAGGGACGCCAGCACAAGCCACTCCAATAAGGTGGCACGTTGCAGCTTGATGACCGTGCAATCCATTAAGAGCTTAATAAGTTGTGGGAAGTGCATGAGCATAAAGGGAACCCTGAGGTGTACAATCAGAGGCACTCCTTGACGAACTAAGAGAAAATGAGATGTAGGTTTCGGCTGTCATTCTGATGCAGTGCCTTGGAGAGCAGCCAGGGAATCCCAGGGACTCAGCCACGTCAGGATCCTCCAGTTAGCAACCAGCTCTCTCACAAGACTGGCGAGGTATCTCAGTCTGCTGCAGCTCTTCAGCGCTGTCTCTTTGCAATCCTGAGAGGGCAAAGGATGGATTTGTGTTGAGGCATGTGTTTATGTGTTCAGGCTGTTTACAGTGAAAGCAGAGAGGAGAATTACACACCCTAGGAAGAAAACTGTAGCAGCACTAGAAGTGAATCCTAGTCCAAGGCTGTTCCCCACCCACTAGCACACAAGACCATCTTATCCTTGGTATAATCCAAGGCAGAAAGCTGGAGTTCAGCAGCATTTAGCCAGCATTCAGCTAGAAGGAGCAGGAATAAAATAAAATTAAAAAAAACCCAGAAGTTCACAGACCCAGATTAATTTTGCAATAGGCTGAATTGGTTGCTTGGATGATTACTCCTCTTGGGATTCTTCGGTGGGTGTGCTTAGATCTGGAAAGGATTTCCAGAATCATAATTGGGAACTTTATGCCTTTTCTGGCTTAAACCAACCTCCTTGTCCTTCACTGGTCCCAGTCTCACCAGCTACTCATTTAAATGAGCCACTTGACCTGTCTTTACTCTGTAACGAAGAGCAGAGCATGGGAATCAGAATGAACCAAGACTGCTCACTAGCCTTCTGTAATTTCATTTAGCTCAGTAGGGCGATGAAAGGAAATCCATGGAATCAGTATTAGCAATACTAAGTCTGATGCCACTGGTTGTCATTTTGTTTTCCTGAATTCAGCCTCAGAATAATGGTTTCCAGATAGGAAAATTAAAGCATGCCAACATCATAGCAATGGGATTATTTCCCCAAATGCTGAAGGAAGGAGAGAAGGAAAAGAGAAAAGAAACATAAGAGAATCATTAGTATTGCAGCTTAAGCACAAAGGAAGCATCTGCCGGTAAATAAAGAGGGAGAGAAATGCAGATTTGGCCATTTCTGTGTTGCAAATACTGCACAGCTGTTCTCACCCAATGGCCAAAGATGGGCTCTGGATGGACATCACAGTGCCTTTACTGCCCTGATACGAAAAGATTAACTTCTTCCCCTGAACTTCAACGCTGCTTGATGCTGAAGGGAAAGAAGAAAGATTTTATTGTACTTGCAACCCAAAGTAATTCTCTTCTACTGCTCACAAACTTTACGTGCTTTTAACTTAAGGAAAGTCTACATGAATCGATCATAATGCAAGAAAGGAAAGGAATAACAATGGGGGGGGGTTGTTGCTGAGTGAGGGAAGAGGCATCTGTGGTAGAACTTCTCGTTGCTTACTCTGCAAGATGGCAGCTGAAAGGATCAGTTACTCCTGGAGCATTCCCCAGGAAAACATTTGGTATGAAAGTTGGTGCCACACCTCCTAGATTGCTCACAGCTGTCGATCAATGAGGGGAATTGATGCTCCGCCGCTGAGCGGGGTGTGCATCCTTCACATTCTGACCACTGTTGTCATGGAAAAACACCTGCTGATATAGTCATGCCCTAGCCACCACTTCAGGCTCTGCTCCATCGCGTGTTTAAAACACAGCAATAGGACATTTTGTGCTGAAATCTACACACAATACCCAATCCTCATCTCCTAAGCACTATGTAATGTTCTCCTCTAACTGCTCACCTTCCCCCCTGCCCTAGCAGGAGGGTACAGAGCTGCCTTTATCACTGCCAGGAGTGCTCACAGTGCAGCAAGGTACAACACAGCTGTGCACTAGTTATTCACATACTTGGGGGGTACAAGAGGGAGGAGACACCCTGCAGCCTCCTCTTCTGCGATGGTTAAAGTTGCCTTAGCTCAGGATCATAGGAGTAAGCGCAACCAGAGCAGGGCAAGATGGGTGCACTTCTGGAAAGGGATGCGAGCAGCCCAATAGGAGAATAAAGAAAGAGGGCGAGGGGTGGCATATCCTCAGCATTAATTTACTTTCCTGTAGCTCTGCCTGTGGATAGAAATATGACTGAAGAGACACAGTTTATAATGGGGTATCATGCAGAACAGCCTATGCCACAACATAAGTGGGAGGAGCAGCAGCACAGTAACCCTGCGGCAACAGGACCCACATCACCACCAGTACCTCACTGAGGACCTCACCTGCAGTCAAGTCCCAGCCCCATGTCTCTCCTTGTTTACACCTCACGTTCTCAGTCAGGTACAGACACACAGAGAGCCCACAGCCCGAGAACCGTTGCTCTCATGAAAGCTACTGGCACTCTGCAGAGTTCATTAGCAACTAGTGTAAGCTCTTCCGATGTTCTTTGCATCAAACAGTGATACAGAAAGCAGAGAGAACAGTTCTACAGGTTTCTCCCTCCCTGATCTCTCCTTAAAAGTAATTTTTCTCCTGACAAGACAGATTGTGAAGTTGGTAATGTTTTCTTGCTGCTAAAAGCAGCAGCTCCACCTTAGGTATGAGATCTCTCTGCCACAATTACACTTTTCATCTTCATTTTAAAACTGTTATTCAGAAAACACACTCTGTTTCGGCCCCCACATAATTATTCCAGGAGGTCCCGAAGCTAGTATGCCCGTTATACCTGATGTGCAGATATGAAGACTGACAACACTGTATCTGTATTTGCAGACAGAGAAATTCCACTGTAGTGGAACTGCGCTATCCAAGGGCAGCCCCCTCTCCCCAAGAGATACACAGTGATGCTGGAATTGTGCAGCAAAACCTGGAGTCTCTCAGAGCATGTCACCAAGGTAAGCGTTTCAGCAGTGACTTCTTGTTTGCAGAAAAACCCAACTGTTTTCCCAGATCACAGACGCCCTTTAGGTGTAAGGATGTAGCTGCTTACAAAACCTTAGGCTGTATTGATTATCCAGAACTCGGTCAGCTCTAGCTCTGCACGCCATAACCTATTACCCAATGCACTAGGAGCAAGCGGACAGGGCTCTGAAACACGTAGCATGCCATACTCGGAGTGCCATCTTCTGGCAAATAGCACTGCACGCCCGCGCTCGTACACAGAGCAGCAGCGGTGACGCCTTGACACTGGTTAAGCAGCTCATCACCTCTTGCAATCTGCCTAGGCGAGCACTCGGTAGTTTGCCTTTACTATGTCGGGTTAGCACTTAACATTCCTGAAAAATTTCTTCTTGGCTATTTAGGAATACACCAGCTCCTGATCTTCCCCACCATCGGCCTGGTTTTAATTAACCTTGAAATCTTATGTATCTATTATAAGAAAAAGATAGTCCTTAGAATTTTTCTTCATAAACATAATAATGACGAAAACTCTGGATGGAAGCCCGGGACAGACAGTGCCTAGTCCTAAAGGGTACTGCTCAATGCCAAATGAGTCCAGTTCTTTCTGCTTGAAGATTTTCTGCCAGGTAATTGCTAATATTTCTGTTACATGGAGAGCTCAAAGAGATGAGCTCAAGGATCAAGATTTTCTGGAGCTGAATTTTACTGACTCAGAACTGGGTACTTGGCATGGTTTTAATAATTTTCTACAAGATTACATCCTTGAATACAGGAATACCAAGTTCCCATTTAAACCAAAGGATTTAGGCACTTGTAAATAAAAGAATTCACATTTAAAATAGCACTCGCTCTTCTGTAGTGTTCAGCAGCATTCCTAATGCACCCAAATTTTGACTAACAGCCCAAGGCTGAAGAGAGGCATTTCCTACAGTTCTACATTAACCAGGAATCTGCAAAAGCCTTCAAAATGCATTTTTAACCATTGTGTCACCAATATCTGAGGGAGATGCAGGAATTTCCAGTCCTTGTAGATTAGAAATGCTGTATGGAACTAAACTAATTAAACTTGTCTAATTAAGCCATGGCAAATTGCTAGCAAGCATATTTGCAGGCCTTTTTAGAACCAAAATTGCATCAAGCCTTGTTCAACCATCCATTTTCATCCAAACATACAAATGCAGGTGCTTGCGTGCTACCTCCCTGGGACTGCTTTTCCCTGGGGCAATTCCTGCATTACCTGGAAGTGAATTCCCACTCTCCAATAAAGGCTCTCTTTTGAATTTCATTATTGTTTTGGGTGCCTCATTTTGACCTTCTTACTACAGGGCCATACATTTGTTTCTGAATCTCGGGTTCACTACGCCAGCTTAGCACAGTGAAATTCTCTAGTGCAGACAGACACAAAGTGGACAAATTTTCAGACGGAATTTGAAGTAGAATTATTCTAAAGAGCAAGAAAACTTGTTCTAATAACTCCAAAACACAAGTTACGGCATTAACTGTATTAGTTTCCTAATTTAAGGCAGGGAAAAACTGTTGTTAGAAAGATGCTTGGTGAGAGAACAGACAAATGGGCTAATTAGGTTAATACTTTTTCTTAAAGTGACTTCTCAGCACATGGAGATTTTTATGTCCATTACCTCAGCTAGAAGGCTGACATCAAGCTTCCTGGCTGGCCTCCCCCTCTCTGCCCTCATCCTGCTATCAGAGTATTTCTGAAAGGACATATGCTTACTGCTAACTGAGCAGGTTTTGTGAAGTAAAAAGGTAATTTATTATTGCCTTCACTGTGCCGTGGAAAGATCATGCTGGCAATGCAGGATACTGCTTCACACAGACACCCAGCTAGAAGCAGGGGAGGTGCAAAGTAGCTACCTTGTCCCTCCCCAAACTTCTCCAAGCATTACTATGATACCTCAAGACACCACAGAGCCTGATGGTCTCTGGGTCTCCTCCCTGCCACATACACCCCCTTTCTGCTATGAATAGGTACGTAGTAGAGATTGGCATTCGCATCTTGAGTAACAGTACCCTAGAAGGGAATATGAGGCTATGAAATTCCCCTTTTCTCAGTCACTGAGAGGTCTAAAGACAAAGAGGGTTGCCTGCAACGCAATCACTGTCTCCAGAGCAAGCCTGCTGGAAGATTCAGTGGTGCTGAAGGGAAAATAGCAGGACTGGAGAAGAGAACAATACCCAAAGAGGTCATGCATTTGCTCCAGATGCTGATAATTTCATGGAAGATACACACGCAAATCAATTTTCTGCATTTGTCTGCACTGAGGTACATCCCTGGGAAGGGTTTAATTTGATGTCCCATCTGCACCTACTTCCCCTGCGCTTATGCCGTTCACCAGCTGAAGGGCTGTACTGGCCAATGCACTGGTTTATATCATCAGCTGAAAGGACTTGGCTTCTCCATGTTTTTCCAATGAGACCAACACAAAGCAATTCCTCTTAGCATCAACCCTATCATTGAATTTGATTACCTGCTGGTTTAATTTGGTGAATTGTTAATTTGAAGCCACTGATTTATGGATTCATTTTTAATAGCAGACTTTGATTGCTGCATTATTCCATCCTCATAGTTTAGTCAAATTGTACTGGATTAGTTTAGCAAAATGCCTGTTTCATTTTATATTTATTTGCTCATCTTTTTAATAAAACCTGTAAGTACATAGGACTGGTTATTTTATCAAAGCATAACCTGGTTCATAAATCCAGAGCTAAGGGCAATTTAAACCAGGGTATTACAAATAATGAACTAAATTAAGACATGACAAAAGCTGGGAAGATATAGAGGCCTTCTCCTCTGCACTTTCCACACACTTTCACTTTGTCCTCCCCATCACTTCCCAGTAGCTTATTCAACTGGGAATATAACTTTCTCCAGGTCTGCACAATGTTTGTAAACCTACTTAGGGACCAGATGAATGCAGGAATATTTAAACACTGTGCAGCTGGCCATGGCCTCCTCCCAGGCCGTTGCCTCAGCCCGGAGGTCCCACATCCCAGGAGAGGCAGTGGCAGGAAGAGCTCACCATGGCAGTCCTCGGGTCACTGGAAAACTGTGGGATATCCCCCCACCTGCTCCGGTGAACAGAATGGCACCAAGAAGAGACACTGCACATCTGCATCTTCAGCCTCGCGCTTCCAGCTACCTCACTTTAACTAGACTAGATTTTTTAGCCCAGCTTGTACCCATTGTAGGTAGAAGGGGGGCAGGAAAAAAAAATCCTCTGTGTCTTTAGCCTTTTCTAAACAGAAGAACTGTGCTTTGATCTGCTCTTTTACAGGTAGCAGCTGAATAAATACGAGCCCTATTATAGCAATTACTTCATGGACAGATGATGCTACTGGAAGGACTGCCAGGAAGGAACTTGAAACAGGTAGAGCTCTCCAAAAACCTTTATTACAAGAGTTCTGTACTCACAGGCCTGCGCAAACATGAAGCACTGCAAAACTTAATGGGAAATGCTACACTTCGTAAACGTTCATTGCTACGATGAACCACAGCACGCACTCACAATCACACATCATCACAGGTGGGAATTCACTCCTGCCACTTCTACAAAGTGACACACTCCTAATTCTTATATAAGTGTTTAATTCCTTCCTACTTCAGTTGAGCTGGGTATCTCATTAGCACACGTCTAGGAACCTTCCCTTCAGCTACAAGCGCCAGGCCAATGGCAGGGTGCATCACCAGGGTCCCCAGGCTTTTGTTTGGAGAGCAGGAACCGGGGCAGCCTTGCAGGGACCTGCAGTTGAAGTGCAGACACTCCGGCTCCCTTATCTCCTCAGAGCCACCTGCAACTCATGGAGCAACAAAACCCTCACTCACTCGTACCCGACTGCAGCTACCCAGTCCCACTGGTACCACCCAAGGGAAAGTGCAGGTCTACAGATAAAGATGCAGAGTTCTGGCAGTTGGGAACAGCATCCCTGTGTGGGGGAAGACATCTGGATTTGTAATGGTCGTTTCTTCCCAGTTGGGAACAAATCCCTTTTGCTCCGCATTTGGGGGAAACTTCCATTTTAGGCTGTTTGGTGGGTTTCCAAAAAGACTTGGAAGTTGTCAGGTAGCAGACCTGCTCATTTCCCTCTTCCCTCAACATGATTCTGCATTTTATTTTTGTAATAGTAGGCTTTAAAATAATAAGACATCACGCCCGACAAAGCAGGGAAGATATTCTTAGAGTGCTTTAAAAAAAAGTGTGGACAACTCCTGCCATGCTGATGAACGTGGTATGACGAACCTAGAGGCACGATGGAAAAAGTAAATGGCAGATCCCAAAACACAGGGGTGGAGTGCAAGAATGGGAAATGGTGACTTGATTTGCCAAAGTGTTTCTGTTAAAGAGTATTAATCTTTTCAGACAATCCATGAAAAGGCCCTGTAGCAATATCACATTAAATTAACAGAGTCTCATCAGTATGGTAACCTCAGCTCGGTTTTAGAAGATGTACAGTGTCATCATAACCAAAGAGTCCCTAGATAATTCTACTCCTATTGAAATTGCTACTAAATGACACTGAAGTGACAACGGTTAGCTACACAGCATTTTGGGTGCCTGTCTGTGTCAAACAGGGCTTTCTGCCTGCAGTGCAGCTGGCCAGCCCGAGCCTCGTAAGCGGTACTGTTCAGTCTGGGAACCAAAATCTTCCCCATCACCAGAAAACACACAATTAAGACCTGCCCCTACAACAAGTCACTACCGCATACAGCCAGATTGTCAGTTATACGGACAGCCCTTACCAGCAGTACTGTTCATCATACAGTTCCTCAGGTGTTAGCACAGACTGTCAGAGCAGAGGCTCTGGTACCTGCTGCACTGCTCCCACTTCATGTAGTGAAAGCCAGGCAACGCAGCCACCCAAAGCCTCAGGGGGGTTGTGTAGATCTTACCCCCAAACCAGGAAAATTCTCACTCCAAACCAGGAAAGACCACAACAGTCAGGGAAGCTATGCATACGTTACAGAAAGCAAACTAAGAAAGCAATCCAAGCCTCCACACAACTTCAGTCTTCAAATTTTGTCTCATTGGGTTTTGCTCTCATTCTTCAGTTCTGCAACATAAACTCTCTTTCCACCTTCCCTCTCCCCACAGTGCACAGGAGGGCTGAATAACATGAATTTGTGCCAGGGGCTTTTCATTAGTAATGCTGAAAGTTAAACCAACAATCTCAGGAAGCTAGATGGCAGCTTAAAATATCCAACAGTGAAAGAAAGCAGCAGTGAATGGAGCAGAGTCTGATAGAGCCGACGGCAGAACAGGGATTTCTCAGCCAGGTGCCTCTTCCATTAGGCCATGTGTGAGAGCCGCAAAACTACCAAAAGCCTTCTGTAAGACTTCCCTCCTATCCTGCATTTGTAGCCAGACAGAAGCGTCCGGCTAATTATGGTGTTGCAGTCTTGTTATGAAGGATTCCAACCTAAATTGTGGCTTCCAGGAATTCAGTTGCTACTCACATTATTTGAATTCAGGGGATCAAATCTGACCCTCGCAGATGTCTCACAATACAAGGCTCAGAAGCTACTCCAGCAGCCAGAGCACAGAGGCATTTCAGCATCCCCTGCGCTCGCCACCCTAAACAGCCATAGAGCATGCTGGAAACTGGCTACCTGAAAAACCTTCAGATACAGAAAAATAGAAGGGGAAAAAAAACCTAAACCCACTGTTACCACCTGTCTCTAAACATGCTACTGCACCTCCAGAAAGATGCACGACTGGCTACAACGTGCCTGACAGCACAGAGCAACCCCTCCAGCAGCCAAGGGGATGATCAGTGCAGGGTGTCTTTACAAGGTGATGTGGCTCAGCCGAACATCAGACATATTGTCTCCAAGGTGCTCATGGCTGGCTTTGACACTGTCGCTTCACACAAAGAGCTTTAACCCCTCCCTAGCATAAGCTTAAAAACATGGGTCTGAGTCTGCCCAAAATAAGTAATCGAGAGGGAGAGTTATTTGGTAATTTGCATCATTATCTCTATCTGCTGCTGCATCTTTGCTTATTTTTAAGTACTGAAATCCAGTTTAGGAGTCTTTCAAAACAGAGCAACACTCTTGCTGCTATGGCTGCTTGGTCTTGGAGCTTGGCAAGAAGGAAAGAAGAAATATATGTGCAAGCACCGGGGGTCACTGTCCTGTTTCCAGCCCAGCAAGCTGGATGTAGCCCTGTGAACTAACTGCATCCCTGCCTTCCAAAAGTGAGGGCCTTTTCCAGGTCAGCTCTCAAATTTAATCATCATCAAAGTATTTCCAGAAGCCAAGGGCAAGCCAGCGTGCTCACAGGTTGAGGGAATATAGACTTCCCCACAGTTAAGCCATATTAGAAGGATTCAGGATCCAGCATCCGATACAGGATGTACCACGTTGACTTTGCAGTACCAGGTGTTCCCATGCACAGGTACCAACCAAATTGCATCTTATTCCTTAGCAGCGGCCTTCCCCTGGCCAAAGGGAAGGCACGAAAAGCACACAGCCTCTCTGCTGATTCCCAAACTTGGGACACCTAAGCAAGCAATAAGATTTCTCCTTCCCTACAAACACAAGCCAGTAACAAAATTTCAAAAAGCCAACAACCAACCAAAACCAAACAAAGCAGGACTCACTTTTTCCACCAAGGTCTGTTCTGTGGCAGCAGCCTCACAGGAACAGGAGAGCTTTGCTTCTTCTCTCACCTTCACCCCCTCACCTTCTCTTGCAAGCAGGGCTCTCCCCCCCCACAGCTGCCTCTCATAGCAGACTGACCCACACCCCACTTGACCTTCATCTCTAACCACCCAAACCGCAGCCTGGGCTCCTCCTTACTGACTGCACCACCTGATTTCACTAATTACCTCCCTCCAGCAGACAGGCCCATCCCTCACACCAGTATAGCTATGCTCCCGAGGCTTGAGAAGTGGAACGTGCGCACCCAGCACTGTCTCATTTGAGAAAACAGGGCCCCTGCAGCCTCCTCATATTTTATCCTTTACCAACAATTGGAAGTCACTGAGCTTCTCAGATGAAAGGCTCTCCTCTAAGTGCAAATTATTATTAATGAATTTCCATCTTGGCTCCTTGACAGAAAAATGTACCTTGCAGCGTGTTATCTTTGCAACCATGCACCCCTGGTACTCAGAGATTCCCTCATCTGGCAAGTACGGCACGTTGCCAAGAGCGATGTTCAGAGCGGCTCTCTGCGCCCGATCCAAATGCCTTTGTAACTGCAGCACAGCAAAGTTTAAGAAATGTAAATCCTGGCATTTGACCCAATGTGAATTTCTCAAATAAATGATATTTCACAGCCCGGTGGTTTCCTCCCTGCTGACATGATAATTTATTGTGGCTCACTCAGAACTGGGCTTTGACGGAATTTTCGGTCAGTGGAAGATAAACTGAAAAATTTCAGTATCTGCCTCTGTCTCTGAAGCACCATGTTCTGTAGCTTCAGAATAATTAAATGAGAAGGCAGGGCTAAGTTTTTCCCTTTTTTAAATTCCCTCTGTTGCCTCTTCAAATACAGCCTATCTTCTAGTGCAAAGACCATGTGATTTTGAAGACATGCTCCTATTCAGCCATGAGTTACAGGAGGCAAGATCAATGGCCTCTTCTAAGCTTCCTCTGGGTCAAAGATCTAGAAAGAGCATAGAGCCAAGATTTCCAGGACAGAAAGCAAGTCCCTCTGCAGCTCAGCCAGCCCGACCTAGGCAGCAGGCACGTACGGCAGCAGGCTGCTGCGAGCACCAGGAGATGCTCTCACTGCTCTGTTTGAAGCCACATCCTAAAGAGCCAGACTGGCACCAAAGGAAATGTCAAGACATGTGAAACAATTCCAGCTGCTGAGGAAGCAAGCAGGCTCTGCCAGGAGAGGCAGGTATTGCCCTCATCCCGGCCAAGTCTCCAGAGCACTGCTGGTAACCTTACCTCTTCCCACTTTCATGGCAGGGGCAAACAAAGCCCTAGTCCTGGGAATCATACAAATTCAGTTCTATCATGTGGCAAAGTAGCTTTAAAACTCTTCGTAAGCAGTCAGGGACTTCTCACGTATATTCAATGAGAAGTCCAGGCTCCTGGCTGCTGTCAGTTAGCGTGGCTTTACCAGGTGGCTTCAACAGAGACACACAGATTTACAGCAGGTGTGGATCTAGACAGAAATGGTGTAGTTGTGACTAACAAAACAGTTGAAGGAGGGCCTTGGGAGTGAGTCCTCTTTGAGTGCTTCTGCCCGCAACCATCACAGGCCCTGCATCACGTGGGCCTGTTGTTAAACACATCAGGCCCTGTCTGAACATATTTTCCACATTTCAGCCACTATCATGTATATGGTACAGAACTTGGAGCAGTGGTGGTTCTTCTTCTTCGCTGTAGTGCGATGTCACAGTACGATAGGCAGTACGGCAGGTGTCATCTTCTTACAGCTTTAAAAAACCACCGTGTGGCCAATGTGGAGGTTAGCTGAAGTCCATTAGTTGGTAACTCAGAAACTAAAAGACATCAATAACAGGCATGTATTAGTAAAAAAACACCAGAGAAAACCATTTCATGTGCTGTGGGGATGTTACGTTGCTGTTTAATTTGCTTTGAGAAAGCGGCCGCACTGACTGCCCCCGAGTCCTGCAGCACTTGAGAAACTGCTGCTTAAGCCTCACCCTTTGGCCGTGCATACGCTCATGTCGGCAGTTGTACGTGATTATCGGTGTTTGCAAAGTGATTATTATGGCACAGACAAGATAAAGAGTAAGTCAGAACCGTAACAAATGTCCATGGTAATCTGCCACTTGCGTTCAATGCCGTACGTACTTGTGAATGGCAAGCGTCCAAGCCAGCGTTACAGGCTGCAGTCAACGGACTCTATGTGCGCAAGCCTCTGAAACCGCCCACTTTGGAGAGACTCTGCAGAGATTATTTTTTGTAATTTAAATATAATGAGAAAATACTGTCACTGAGAACTGACACATGACTAACCGTCACCGAAATCTTGCTCCCAAGGAGGCACCGTGGGTGTATCGACCAATGTCACAAGGATCATACCTGTATATTAAAATTAGTTTTTCCAAAGGTAGTTATTTCAAACAAACTGCCTAAGTCTGAATCTACAGACAACAGAGAACTATATATGCAGTCAATAAACAAAAAGCAAAAAATGGTGATTATTTCAATGACTGCTGAAACAAAGAATAAGCTGTAATTTTCTGATTCATAAGAGAAGAGCTCCGCTCCTCTTTAGGAATGTTGAATCTAATCTGAGTTGCATGAATACAGGAGTGTGCCTTTCAACAAAAATTCACACCACTCTTTTTGAAAAGGAATTTCAAAACAGTTTCTCATGGGAAACTTTGATTTTTCTCCCCTTTTAATTTCAAGGAAGACATGTTTTTCCATCTTGAAAAAAGTACTTGAGCCTTTGGACAGGAGGTAAATTAGGAGTAATGTTTTCATTCACTGTGGAATAATTTTCCTACACAATGCGGTGAGATAGCAAGACCAAGACAGACATGCAAGTACAGAGCAAGACGAATTCTCCTCACCAGATTTTCTCTCAGTAGCCAGCTGTTTACGTTAGATGGAGATACTCTTTTCTCTTCTGATCCTATAAAGCCTCAGCTGCCAAAAGCAAAGAGCAAAGTCAAGGTGCAGGGACTAGAAACAGTGACTTAGTGATTACCCCTTTCCTTTCCAGCCAGTGCTGTACCAGTAGGCCAGAAAGAGCTCAGGAGCACTGGGTTACCGGAGGTGCCATCCTTTGTGGGCTGGAACAGGGGCTGTTCAGCACGTTAACAGCCTTCTTAAAAATGCACTTTAAACAATTACGTTCTGTGCTACCATGGTGTATTATGTTTGCTCCATACTATCTTTCCTGTTCCTCTGCTGCTGTATTTTGCAGCTCTGTGCTGTAAATGCCTTTTTCACCTCCGAGACACCTGCATTTTCCTGGGAAGATATACTGATCCCTGAGGTGTGGCTGATGCATCACTGTGCTTAGCTTGTAAAGTAGCTTGGGGTCCTTTGGGATACAGGGTGCTTTGTATGTGTCAGCTGTGATTCAGTGAAACTTGCTTCCATCTGAACCTACTGTATCAATCAGAGAAGCAACATAATTAATTATGACTGGGCTGCACGGAATTTGCACACATCAGAAGCAAAAGTCCTGGAGTTGTTCGTGCTGATGGTAGGCATGAAGATGAACAAGATGAATAGTGACACTGCCATGAACTGTGCCTGACTGCTGTCTTCTCCTGCCATACATCATCATCACCACATGTTGGGTGGGAAGGGGAAGCCGTTCACAAAAGAAGGGTCAGAACAATGAAAAACTTTCATATATCTCTATCCTCCTCTCTTCAGGAAGTAGCTTAAATTATGTTTCAGCTGCTAGGCAGTGGATGCAGTACTTCAACACAGAAATGACAGAAGGAGCCCCCCTCCCCTCAGAAAAGAGAGGTTAATTTGTCAAGCCATGTAAAGCATTTTAATTACAATTCGTATAACATGTATAAATAAATATTACATTCTTTCAGTCTACAATGCATACTAGGCATATCTTGTTAAAACGTCCATCTATGTTACTGGGTGGCAGGATTGATTTCGTCCAAGTAAAAAAAAAAACCCAAACTACTGAGTTTAGTAACAATGAAAAAAAAAACATGGTAAAGACAGGACAATGCAAGTGCTTCTAGCTAACAGTCAGGACATAACACTGCTTTCCAAAAGGGTGGATATACCATCTTCCTTTCAGTTACAAAAGATTTGGGATGACAGTGGGTTCCTCGTATAGATTTTGATCCGCGTCCTCCAATAGTGTAAACTGGCACTGAGTCAACACAGTTCTTCCAGCTTACACAACAAATCTACAACTCTGTTTTGTATTTGCTTCAGATTTATTACTGGCTTTGCATTTGCTTATTCAGAACATCAGCTTTACAATCTAGTCTAAAATTTTCAGTCTTAGCTGGTCCAATGGCAAAAAAACAAAAAAATCTATAAAATAGCTCCAGATATTTCTTGATCTTGCTTCAGCAATATTTCCCTCCCTTCCAATGGTCTGTCCAGAGGCCAGCTCTCCCAATATAAAGAAATAAAAGTTTGGGGACAATCAGTGTCTTTCTGTCCATTCTTCTTCTAGCTTTCAGAGCTTGATGAGAGCTGGTGACATTAGAATAAACAGAAAATTGCAGAACAAAATTAAGAACTCATGGACTTGGCAAAAAACCAAAATCCAGGCTGTACATATTTGGCTTCTGATGGTCTCAGTTCCAGGTGCATTTAAAATGCACCAGTGGGGCAACTCCCATCGGTCGTTACTTCAAGACGCTAACATAAAACAGCACCTTCTTCCCTTGGTGAAACACGGGAACTTTGGTTGTGGAAATTTAAAGCAAACAACTAAATAAACAATTCAAACCTGAAAGTAAAAGGAATGTTTCTTCCAAACACAACGTATTTCTAGCTAGGGTGAAACAATGGAGGCTTAGGCCTTCAGGAGAGACGCCACATGAAAATTAGTCAATACTTATCCCCTGAATTCTTTAAATGACAGGAGATTATTTATAGCTAATTTAGAAACAAAATGTTCTTGGTTCACGGTGAACTTTGTGAACTGAAATTCTTCCTGCTTTTAAGATATTCAAAAGAAAAATACAAGAGGGAAAATTATTCTGTTTCCACTTACAAGACAAACAGACAAGTAAAAATAAAAATACCAGGTAACTTCTTCCTCCTTCATATGTAATGCCAAAGACACATCTTCACTTCAAAGGAAGGAATAAAAAGAAACAGCTTGAATAACAATCTAAAAAGTCTCCTTGTGGGTCATATGTCCATAATTGTGATGTTTTATTAGAAATACAGACAAGTTATTTTTTGTCTCTTGCTTATACTTTTCATGCTCTTATATTCTCTCTTTTCTTTTTACAAACATTTTTGGTACTTTGAAACATTACCATCATTATTATTTGTATGACCCATAAAACAAATTTTCACAACCTCATCTTGCTCAGTTCGTCACACTGCTCATACCATTCCTTTCTGCTATTTATATTTCACTTCTTAAATCCACGAGTAGTGGAATAACCACTGGAAAAGCAAAACAAAGTGAAAACCAAAAACAAACCATGGACAGTTTGGCAAATTTCATTCCCTGATTATAAAACTGCCTCATCATTTCTCCTGGTGCATCCTTCCCCTCCCCCTCTTCTGTCCCAATATATACTGTAGAACTGAAGGCATCAAGGTGTGGTTAAACCCAAAAAAACAGCAAGGAGCTACACTTTGTCTTTGAACTTCTCCATGTAGTTTCGTATCTCCTTGGAGTCCCCCAGGTCCATATCCTGGCACACCCACTTAATGTCATCGTCATTGCTACTTAGGATTGAGTTGACAGTAGGACAACCATCGTCGGGTGGGATGGTAGTGAATGTTGTGAATTTTACCCGCTTCCGTTTAGATGTCGGCGAATGTAAAGGTTCAGATTTCTGTTCCTTTCCAAGCTTGCCCCCTGAGTCAGCACACCTGTGAACCTGGCTCTGAATGTTCTTCTGAGCACTGCCATTGAGGAGCTGGTTGCTCTCCTCACAGCCTGAGCCTCGGTCAATAATAGTTGTGTGCTCATCCTGCTGAGGTGATGCATCTGCTGTGTTCTCCAGCAGTTCTGCTTCATTTCCCAGCCAGACCCAGTCATGGGAATGGGTCATGGTGGCTTGTCCTTCCACCAGAACCTGCTTGTGACGGTACTTCAGCGCAAATGTTGCACAGTTTATTAGGAAGACTAGAATTGCCAGGCAGAAGACCCCTAGCAGAGCATACATCCCAATCTCCAAATCGCTAAGGCCCCTAGGTGTCTGCACCAGATCATTTTCTTCCATGCCTGCACTGCCTTTTGGGAGGTCTACTTGAGCAGGGAAGTTGGTGAAGTCTATAGGAATGTTCTGCAGCTGGCTATCATCCGAGAGTTTACCACCATCCAGCCTATTGTTTTTAATTACTTTATTTCTTATTACGGATTTTGCTGTGGTGCTGACTTTCCTGATGGCGCCTTCCTCTCGCTCTGCTGAAGAGCTACCATAGTATCGTCCATCCTGGCCATACCGTTCCTGATCTGACACTTTGTGCCGCCGGTCGCTAGCATGGTTTTCAATCTCATCAGCGTCATAATCTCCACCTGTATTGGAGTCTGCATCATTCTGGCCAAACTTGACTTTGATGTTGCCATTCCCCACAGCCAGGACACTTTTTCTCTTGGACTTTTGGCAGGCTTCCGAAATCATCATGTCCACCTTGATTAACGTGCCCTGACCGTCACCTTCTGCTGCCACAACTGGCCATTTTAAGGCAGCGTTCTGGTGGACTGAGACAACAGCTTCGTCTAATGATACAGCAGAAAGAGAGAAGTCCTTAGAGTCATAAATGTCCAGCGGAGTAACAGAGCTGTCACTGAACTGAATCCAGGTGCTTACTACAGCCTCCTGAAAGGAGAGGGATATGGTTAAAGACAGAGTCTTAAATAAAACAGCTCAACCCATTGCAGCTCATCAATCTCTCAGCTCTGAACGGCAGCCAGAGGAAATGGAAGACAATGGCTCTGCACTGCATTTAAAGCAATACAAGCTACAACTGATGGGGCAGAAAATTTGTCACATTTTTCACTAAAGATTCCACTATTATCTTTCCTGCAAATGTTTTGCAAAAGAACATATAAAATAATTGATATGAGATGTCTATAATACCAAAGTACCCATTAATAAGCTACAATTTACATGATTTATAAAGAAAGTCATTCCTGTCATACAAAAGCTGAAAGAGACAAACCAGAAAAATTACTAGAGGCACTTGACAGAACACTTATTTTCCTCATGTTCCCAATGCACAAGTGTCAGAGGGAGCTGTCGAATTAAACGAGGCATAAATATCTTAGCAGGAATAAGGTGCTACCAGAGTATCTCAGAAATGGTTGGAGCAGAAGATTCGCCTGAAAGAAAAAGACTCAGGGAACAATTGCCACTTTGCTGGAGAAAGGTTTGTGTTAAGCAAAACACGCTTTATCCTTGAGATAATTAAAAAGTCCACTGCATTTCTGTGTCAAGGAGAGGAGGATGGGGATTCTGGTGTAATCTCTACGATAAAAATACAAATGGCCTGGATTTAATTGGACTGTCTTTGTTCTCTGCAGGTAGCACTGTTAGAAGTCATCATTAGAAGCAAACACAAAGCTAGAGGTCAGCTCTTTGCCATTTGAAATCCCATCCAGATGATATAGATATTTACTTCTCCACGTCTCAGTAGCTTTCTTTGCAGGAGATTTCTTTATTTTTTCATTTGCTCTATGTCTTGCCTGTTTAGCCAGCAGACGTGCAGGCAGATTGCCAGAGCACAACTTCACACAAAACCGAGGTTCTCTTCTTCCCAGACTTAAACCGCAGATGGCCCTAATAACTTTACACTTGGGTACATCAGAACAACTGGATTGAAAATCACCATCGGGGAAAAACACGGCCGCCCTGTTAATGTCCAGTCATAATACAAATTTACAACCTAGTATGGTTTTCATTTGGCTACAATTTGTTACGCTATGGTTGTAAACAAAGGGAATTGCTACCCTTCTAGTTAAACTTCAAGCTTTTCAATGAAAACAGCACGAGGCATTTAGCTGTGCAGAAGGATGGGCTATACTGAATATTTGATTTCCAAAGTGCCATCAGCAAGTTCTTGAGGGACTGAAAGAAGAAAAATAAGTCGTGGCACAACACGAAAGAAGGCAAAGTTCTTGGTGATTCCAATGCACTTCAAACAGCTGAAACGGAGCCAGGCGAGCTCAGAAGCTGGGAAGCGTGAACTGCGTAAGGAAATTAAAACAGCTGATCTTTCATTAGAGAAGCAACCCTGAAATGGCTGAACAGACAGAAACATAAAGCTGCAGGGCACAGCTTAAATTTATATCATAGAAATCTACAGTACAGCAAACCCAGTTATGGGAAAGTAAAGGATTTTTTTAACAGATGTGCATAGAGAGATAAAGATTCATCTCCTCTGGCCATTCGCCACCCTATTGACTGTCTTCTCCCTAAAACAAGAAGACAGCCTCGTGTACCATCGGGGAGGTGTGTAAGATACACTTACTTCTTATCAACCTATGGAAGGAAAAAGCACCAGCATCATTTGAAGCATATATCACAACAACTTGTCATTGTCTGCCAGTGATGCTCTCTTTTGGAGAGCAGAATGAGAAAATAAGTGCAGAATTCGGTACAGTTAAAGTTGGAAATTACAAGGCCTGTGCCTCCCCCCTGCTCTGCTGGGGACTTCCATAGTTCCACATTTTTACAAAAGGATTTACATTACTAAATCCTTTGTGCATTCCTCAACAGCCAAACACCGAGCGTTGCAGAGCCCCAGATCTGATTATGGCCCTTACTACGCAAGTAGGTTTTACTGGTGGTAGAACAGCACCCCTGAGGGATCTAGGGTCTCTGTCCAGACACTGGAGGGAAACACGTATGAGGAGCCATACATTCTTCTTTCCCATCTTCTTCAAGATATCCACATCCCTCTTTGGTTTTCTTATGCTGACGCCCTCCTGCTTTAACAGCCCTTGGGCACCTTTCAGATTAAGAGGTAGCCAGCATGGAAAAATTCATCCCAAATCGCTAGAATTTCAAAAAGTTGTAAGCAACTTCAGAACAACTTTTATCCTTTACACTATTTCTCCACTATTCTGCATTCCTGGTTTTATGAAGCAGAGACAGAGAAAAATGAAATGGCAGTCAGCTGAAATTTGCAGGCACACATGTGATTTACTACAGATAACAGAGGTGTGCAATAGCTTAGACATTATTTTCAACCAGCATTGACATTTTTTATTTCCAAGAGACCCCTTTTTCATAGGAAGAACCAATTTTTTCACAACACAACACAACATTTTCATGCTTATACTATGGACAACGTTAATTAAAAGGGAAAGAACACAAATGAGAGAAAGAGGCAGAGCATTTCAAATCCTGCCAAAGTATATTGTATCAGCCCAAATATTCTATTTGGCAAGAGATCATCTCTTCTCCTTCATATTGTTAAAGGAAAGCTGAAGGCAGGGGAAGGAACTGAATTTCCTGAATGATTATAAATTCTGAAAAGCTAAAAAGAAAAAAAGAAAGAAAAAGGAAATGATTTAGTACCATGTCCTTCAAAGAGCAGTTTCTGCAAATCCTATGTACCGCATCAATAAATCCCCTCCAAATCTCTGACAAGGTCCTCCAGTTACTATCAGCAGATGAAGATGGATTGGACCCTTCTTACCTGCAAAGTTGCTGCCCCTAGTCTGATGCCCTCAACACTGAGGTGACCAATGCTTGTGCTCGTTAACTATCAAGCATAAACAAATAGTTTGAGGGATGATCTGGCTCTCCAGTCTTTCTTTCCTCCACTTTTCCTCTCCCTTTCACATATGCATGCGCACACACACATACATACTCAGTTGCACTCTCAGAACAAATGAAGCACAACTACACATTAGTGCCAGTGTCTCTTAGAGAACAGGATGATTTATATGGTGACTATGATGATGTGAAGTGAGTCTAATGTACATGAGATCATGTTAATCATGTTAATGACAGCAAAATCCAGTCCAGAGGAGATGAAGAAACTGCTTCCCACAGTCACTGTTGATTATCAAATACCATGCTTTCCCTAAGCACATAAAAAACTTTCTTTATCAAGATGCATTTTGTCTGTGTTTTCCCTTGTGCCTTTGTTGTTCTCTTCCTCCATTCCAGGCATAACCACATGCCAGACCAGCAAGTTGGCCAGTTCTTCTTGATCTGCTGCAGTGCCACCACCTTTTCTGGCCTTGAATGACATTGCTGCTTATCAGTCCAAAGATGCCACTTGATAAATCTTCTTGAATAAACTTGTATTTTCCTTTTTGTTAGTAGTTTTATCTCCCTTGTTATCTACTTGTTATGTTTAGTTGGGTAAAACAAAGGGGAAATTACCAGGGTACGTGGCACTAATGGAAACCAGCAGTCCCTGAGGAGTTCGGTATTGCCTGACCTGGAATACTTCAAACTCTGCCGTATGTGTCACCACAAACGCTATTGTTTGCTGGCTATGTCTGTTCCACCTAGATAAAACAAGGAGGCTCACACTCCAAAAGGCAACCTGAATGCAGGCAGCAGAGCTGGTTTGGAAGCTCAGTAGAAAGCCCATCATACAGAGATCTAATGAGTCCCACTGTGCTGGGACTTGCATGAGTTGCCTGTGAAAATCTGGGAGCCACAGTGATGATTATGTCACCCTCTAAAGAGTCATATAGCATTTGAAAGTCTGCTTATCTTACGACTTTCAACTGAGCCCATCTGTAGCATCACAGTCAGTGATTACAGAGTGTCCTTCAACACCTCCTCAGAAAAGCTGGGGTCAGCTTGATACCAGGGCATGCTATCTTGTATTCTTGAAGCTAAAATAGGGGAGTAAAGTGTGCAGGACTGGTTGAATTTTAGAGAATTCTGCTGCTTAGAAACACCAGCGTGAGGACTGATCGGGATATTTGATTTTATTCCATGCCCAGAATAAAGAGTCCTTTTAATGGTCTTCATTCACTAAAGCACAAATAAAAGCATTTGTGAATCAGCCCTCAATCGCTGGGGTCAGCTGCAATAGTCCTGGGGTGAGGCAGGACACCAAAGGAAAGAAATGGATGGCTCTGCAGAAAACAAATATATCTCTCTCTCAAAGAAAGGCAAGGGAATACTGTTCTCAGCAGCTTCTACTAGACCAGCTCTGATTGTTCTGTCTGGGGACTTGAATGCTGAAATGCGTTTCCCTAGCAATTTTATCACATGAAATATCAAAGTATTACATGTGCATTTATTTTTAAGCCTGTGGCTTGTGTAGTAAAAATTGGGCTTGATGTGGAAATGAAAGGCAGCCAAGACTCAGATCTTAATTCAAACCATGCATTCCCCTACTGTGTATTTCTTTCTCTCCTTTTTTGTCCAATCTGCTAATGTGACATTCCTTTCCAGTGGGAATTTGCTTGTATTTGCAAGGGAAGAATTCAGATTCTTATCTGACAATACATCCTTTCTCCCCTTCCCATGCTGCTTAATTCCTTTGTCATACTCGTGAGCCATTACATTGCTCTGTCAGTTTAAAGAAGATATAAATTCAATTTAAGTGTAATTTATACTGCCAGAATGGGGCAATGAATCCACACCATAAAAATACTCCTAATATCTGTAACTTCACTGCGAGAAGTCAGTGAACTCCCAGAACTAGTCTGCATGCAGGATGTAAGCTAAAACAGGACAGTATCGTGGCAATCCAAAAGGCAGGGACATGCAAGCTACGCTAGCTTGTTGCCCTTGATTCAGGAGGTGCTGAGCACCCTCACCTCCTGTCAGAGTGAGAGCTGACATCTCTGAGGACATTTCCTAAGGTTACGGATGACCTCATAGGGTTGGGTCATGTCACCGATGTCAACAGGAGCTACACATGCAAAAGAGAGGAACTTGGCCTTTAGAGAGCGCTAACATTGCTCTTTTTTCCCTAAGAAAACATCTGCAGCTTTCCAGTAGCACTGAGAGATATATTTATACACACAGCTATTTATTAAAGGCCTTCTTTTTTCTTTCTTTTATTTTATCCACTCTCCCATTTCATTCATCAGACCACATGCAATACCCTACAGTGATGAAAAGGCTATGATACAACTGTGAGTTTCCCTGCAGAGCCAGCTGAAATTTAAGAGTCCTTGAAGCTCACTCAGATGAGAAAACACTTAAACACTGTAGGTTTTCTTTTATTTACATTTTGGAGAAGCCTTTAAGATGGCAGTGTTGATTTTAACAACCGTCAGCAAGCCAAATGGAACAGCTTTCCTACCTGAGCAGATGGCCACTAAAAATAGACTGCTCACAGCTACAGCTTCCAAATTTTCCGAAGATATTTCAACTTTTATATTTAAAAGTTGGTCAGCCTGATTTATTTTTAGGCACCTAAATCATTGATCCACTTTTTAGTGTCAATGAGCTCCCCACTGATTTAAAAAAAAAAGGAAGTATGGGCTCAGCATCCCTCAAGGTCACCTCAGGTAATCAGTTTTCCAACTACAGATACAGATATCTAACTTACAGCAACCAAGATCAGAATTTTAGCTTATCGTCTTTGGATTGCTAAGTGTTTGGAGAAACTTCCAATGTTCCAGGACTTGGTGTTTTGGCTGCTTTGTGCTACTTATGTAGACATGGTGTGGTCAGTATAATCAAGGAACTAATCTAGTCATTAAATTCATTGAAAGCAAGTCACAGCAAAAATACTAAATTTATTCCTATAATATTTAAAGGTCTGTAACGGCACAATCTGTATAATGCTTTACACCTTCCATTGCACTCTACACATGTACTGCTTAATCTGCTAGGGACAATGCTGTGCCTGCCACAGTACCAGTTACCCAAGGACATTCTCTAATCTGTGTTGAAGCCTGGCTATTGAAGGTGCTAAAGTGGAGCCAAGGAAAACATTTGACTACGAACACATTGACTGTTTTTTCCATATAACAATGCTGAGACGTACACAATCATTTCTGAGAAAAACAAAACCTTCAGCTATCTTAACTGTTTTTATGTTTTTCAGTTGCATCAGTAAGGTTTGCATGAGTTACTTGGGCCTTTTTTATAAACTTGTTTGAGAGAAAAAGACACACTTCAATAATGACGGCCTTGTAACATTCAAGTATATGCTTAGTTCTGGGCTGCCCCCTTGAAAAAAAACTCTCTTTCAAAAGGGCTTGATTTTCAGAAAACACTCAGCACTTGCCTCCTGAAATTCCAGCTCAAGTAAGGATCTCAGCTGGTATAATCCAAATGACGAGTCTCTTCTTGCAAATTTAGCCACAAGCTTTCCTGTATTTGCATTAATTCTTCTAAGGGCAAGTGACTTAAACATTGTATCGTTCATTCAAACTGCAAATCAAAGGGAAAGATGTATGTGACTCAAGGCCACTCCCATGCTAAGATTATTTCCCTCAATGTATCTCCTAGTGTGAAATCTATTCCTGCCTTACATTTTCGGTGATGCAAATGCAAAGTCCCTAAGGTCTCTTCTCAACAGCCCTTCCTTGGGCAAGCCCTCCCTACAGGCTGAGTGAGATTTAGGCCAGAGAACAAATGAGTGGCTTGCAATAAGGTGGGAAGTGAATTGCACAGTATGTGGGATTAGCTCAGGCCTCCGGGGTGAAGGCACTGCCAAAGCGCCCCAGTAACTAGGGACCGTGCTCAGGATCCACACTGACCGGGCATGACCAGATCAGGACCACAAACACTCACAGTGCTTGAGCAGGAGCTGACCCCCACAAATTCCCCAAAGTGAGGAGCGATGTTCCCAGCAAAGCCTTCAGGTGGGAAGCAGGCAGGACACTTCATCTTGGTGAAGAGGACGTGGTGGGAAGACAAGCAGAGGCAACACGGGTAAGCAGAGTCCAGACTGGAGGAGCTGGGAGGAGAGGTAGAGGCTGAAGTGGGATTCCACAGGAACATGCTGCTCTATGTTTGCAGGAAACTGGGACAGAAGATGCCATGCATAGGAGGAGTGGGAAAAACTGACTAATTTGGGACTACTACTAAGCAACCACATTTCCTTGGACATTCCAGATCCTGGTGTAGAGAACATTTTCCACTGCCTTCTAATAGAGTCTAGGTCTTATTTTTTTTCCAGGAGTCTGGAGAAGAAACAACAGATTTTATATTTCTTTTACTGAGAAAAGGATGCTTCATTTTCTCTTGTCTCCTGTTTTACAGTCGGTCTCTTCAGTGAGCATGATGGGGTAGTGCTATGTGTAGCCCCAGAGAGGACAGTAGGGACAGTAGCATCCCACACTGCCCAGCAGTACCAGAAGCAGAAGGCATTGCTCAGAATGAGAGCCTGATAACCCCAGTCACTTCTGTATCAGAAATGTGCCACTACGAGGAAACTGAAATTATCCCGCAAAAGAACATCACCTTCAACAAAATATTTCACTGAAATCATTCCATAACACAGATGCTGGGAAAAATAATTTCAAAACACAGCACGTTTACACCTTTTTACTCTTTTGTACTATTTCATAACTTGCCAATTGTAGTGATATATAATGACACGTCATATCATATTGCCATGCCATAATACAATAGGAGATGTCATGCTGCGCACTACTGAAATGCCCTGTCATAATATGCCATAACCTGATACTGATAAATATCTTTGCATACTCAGGACAGATCATCTATAAATCTGAGAAGCTGACAATATATCTGTGCAACCTTTTCAGATTCACAAGCTCTTTTATCTGCAATCAAAGCCATGATTCCTCCAACGATGCTGCAGGACAAATGGTGCTCTGTCCTACATAACAGAATTGGGTTAGGCATGCTTCAGCTCTTGCTTTTACAGGCTTTGGCTGAAGACAATATGTCAGACATGGTTTCTAAGCCCTGGAGAAGGCTATAAATGGGTTAATTACATAAGACTCTTACGTTTACAGGATGCAGTAAATGGAACAGATGGGCAGCATGTCCTTCTAGTTTGGACATTTTCCTGTCACTAAGTTATAAAACAATCTAAATTATTTTTATGTTCCAGAAAATTAGGTAGCAATAATCATGAAAATGGGCCATAAAACTTGACTTGAGATCTCTCTCTCTCTATGTGAGATGAAATATAGTTTATGTGAGAGGAGTAGCTGTGGACAGAGCTAATTGCATGGTCCCCAGTCCCTTTCTTCCAATCAACTGACTGAAAGAGCAATGAACATACAACTTGTTCCACTGCTACTAATCCTTGTTTTAATCTGTTCCAGAGTGACTGTTTGCCTCGATCTGGTGGTATTCTCCAATCTTCTTTTGCTTGTTGGTTGTGACCTGAAACATGCTGCTTGACAGGCTCCCTTTACAGACACGGAAATTTGCTGGCTTAAATGAAGTAGGATCAGCACAGTGACACCCTAATGAACTGAATAATGAACCCCCCAAAATCCATCCAAAAATTAAAATGAGAGAGGAACCTGGCCATCTGCCATGACTCCAGGAGGGAAAAGAAATGTATTTGGCTATCTTCTGCCTCTATTTTACAGCTCTTCAAAATACTAAATTGTTGTGACACACAGAGCTCTGTGCTCTCTGGCATGGAAAACAAGGGCATGCTCATATAGCAAGCAAGGATCACTGTCCAAAGACTGCCTGTATTGCGAAAATAACAGATGTTGCATCATTTAAAGGAAGGGTATTAAAAATGTAAATAATAAAAACTTCAGTGCAGATTAAGTCCATATTTGAAGGGAAGAAATGAGGAGATAATTCCAAAGTACCTCTAGAGGAAAGCAATTTGCACGGACATGTACTACACCTATACTTTAAAGTCTAACTTCTAAACTTATTATGAATTATCATCTGTACTCCACGTTGATAAAACACTGCCCCATCCCAAAAGGCAATATGAGTGTACACTACCTGCTTAGGAGTATGAAGCAGCTCTTGGGCAACGGTTGTAGCCACAATAGCCCGACTACTTGCCACGCTTGGCTGAAGAAAGAGTGAAAGCCCAGCCACCAGCTGGACTCCAAGGTCTGTTATGGTCACTTTGTCATCTAGCACAGTCACCGTCTTCTCTGCCAAGATGGAGTCAGACAGAGGGGACAAAACCTTTGGAGAAAACCAAAAGAATTAACTTAGGAAAAGGCTGATCAACTGAAATAACCTTTCTTAAGGTCATCACCCCTTCTTGTCCCCAAAGCTTTATGCATAGAAATGAAACGGCAGAACACACTGAAAAGGCAGTCTAATTTCATTTGCAGAGTTAGAAAAACATGCAGTAGAGAGGTTGTGGCTGAGAATATTGCATCTGAGAGGTATACTATCTCAGTTGTGTTATTTGCATCATTTAACTAGAAAAGTCGATTTAAAACTTCCTTCCCTGTTATTCTGTGTCCCAGTATGGATGAGATCGTCAGATTTACTTCTCAACCATTTCAAAGGGAGGGTGGCAACATCTAGGATTCGTCCTTCACTTCTTTGCTTAAAAATTCTTATTTCTTTATCTTTTCTGTTTCTGATGGAACATCAGGTTAGTAGGATAACGAAACTTCAATGAAACTAAGGGCCATGCTTCTATCTTTAAGGGAACTAAAGATAGCTAGTTCATGCGCATACTGTCTTCTCCACCTTCCCCATCTCATATCTACAGCGTAGATCAGCTATATTCACTCTTTATGCATTGGCTTTAGTAAGGATTCACCTGGGCCAGAACTGGGATGTGGTGTTGGCCACTTGTGCCTTTCGGGGTTATTAACCCGATTGTATTTTTTTTCCTGAATTAATGTTCAAATAAGTCAAAAGGAGCTTGGCACAATCTAAAGATCTCTGTCTCAAAAAGACAAAATGGTGCCCATCAGCTGACTGGTGGTAATCTGCAACCATGTGGGGCAACAACTCTGACTTCTCACTGAAGTGCTGCCTCTCCTAAGCATCTCTGAAGGCTCTACAGCTTCCAGCTCCTGGCCATGCTACATGCCTCAGACCACCTCTAGCTTGGATCACTGTCATTGCATTAATGCTGTGTGTGATGCTCTAGAAGGTCACAGGAATGTCATGGGAAATTATCTTGTTTCAAGACAGCAGAACACTGTATTGGATTTATGCCCCCACAGAGGGTCTCGACAGGAACAGCAGAATGTGGCACTCTGGAGCACAGTACCTGCATCGTTGTCATTCCTACTTCCCGTCCGATCAAAATCCTGCCTTCCTGCAGCTTGGCAATGTGCGGATCCTCCAGTTTCATAAAATCCATCACCAGGTCTGTAATGTCAAACTGCCAATCTGAGCCTAGCAGGTAGCTCAGCTGGCCCCAAGGGCTAGAATCCTCAGCTACAAATTGTGTGAGGACTCGCACCATGGCATGCTGGTACTGCAGAGTGCATCCTCTTCCTTTCCGCTCATCGTCATCCTCATCATCACTGTCTCTGGTGGGTCTTTTTTCATAAGAAAATGAAGCATAAAGAAATGTTTTCAAGAACATTAGTGAAAACTAACATTAGAGTGCTAACGGAAAGTACCCCCTTAAATCACAGCCCTCCCTTCTGTGTTGTTGGACCGTTGCTGAGTCATGGCCGCTGAGCATGATGAAGAATCACACAAATGGACTATACCACTTTTTCATCCAAGCTGGTATGTCTGAACAACAACAATGCTGTAAGTGGTCCTTACTAGAGTGCCACACTGTACTCTGTTGCACAGCACAGACACACGCGCATAAGCAAAAATCCCACAAATTTTAAAAGCTTTATTATATCTGCAGATATCTGGTGAAAAGCTGGGGATTTCAGTCATGTTTTTCCTCAGGGAAAGATGCTGCCTTCTGCGTGCAGGTGCTGCAGCTGTCCTTGCTGAGAGTTAAAATCAACTTCATTCGTTTTACAAACAAAGCCAAGAAATTTAGCAACTCGAACCCACCTTCTGTTGGAAATAACAGGGACTCGCCAGCCTTTTATTTGGCTCAGTTCTGTGTCCGAAATGTCGATCTGAAGAGGTAGGCGTGGAACCCAGACTGTGATTTGCAGAGGAGCACTCAGATACTGATACGTGAAGTTCACAAGCGCATTCACTTTGCCTTTCATTTCTTTGCCATTGACGAAAACATAGTCACATCTGTCAGAAACCTAAGGTGGGGAAAGAGAGAGAGAAGGAAGAAGAGGTAATCATGGTGACAAAACAAGCTCAAAGTGTAACCCTGGCATCTCAAAAACAAAAACAAATAACAAAGGCTCCCTTCTCTTTATGCATGTTAATGATGGCCTTTTACAACGGGAGCAGCTGAACACGAAAATCCTTCATTGGCTCAGGAGCCATAATTATGCCGGAGATGCCTACAGACTGGATACTATTTATGAAGCTGGTTGTTGATTTTTGGTTTGTTTTGCAGTGAGCCACTGGCTGATCACACTGCTGTGCAATTTGTAATGAGCAAGGCTCCTTCACGGCTTGGTCAAGAGGAGCCCAACAAAACAAAACAGGTCTCAGGGGAGGCAAGCAGCAAATCAAAGCTCTGCTTTGATGAGTACGGTCATCAGTGAGTGACGCTGCTTTCAGTCTTCAAGACAAAGCTGGGTCTGGAGTGGATTTCATCCACTGAAGAGTAACAGAAGTCTACTCATTTCCTCCACAATAAACATTATCTGTTTATAAATGTTTACATTTTCATTAAAGCTGTAAAGTATTTCTAAACACTGCAGTAGATTTATCATTAACATGTAAATGCTGTCCTGAAATATAAGCAAGCATTTTCATAGTCATGTAAGAGTTATATCAGTAATCACTTCTTTAATCAATGTTGTAATTTACAGACCATTGAGTTTTCTCATTTATTACATTACTGAGTGCTAGTGATAAAATCACTCCTGAATATATAAATCATTAAGAGGGATGCAGATAGTATGAAGTGACTCCATCTGATAAAGTCATTGTCAAATCTATTCCTAAAGGTGTCATAAATGTCTGGGGAAATCCTGTGGCACATTAATCATACATTAAGTGGCTAGCAGTGGGAGCTGTTACATTACTAAATGAGCTGATATGTCTGCAGAAATTAACAGTAAACCCAGCAGATCTCTTCAACTCCTGCTCTTACTCCCATCCCGTCAGAATTCTATTTCATCCCCCCATATCCTTAGTGGTGGCAATGCGTTTCCCCACCTGAACATATATTTATATTATCATCTGCTCCCTTTTATCTCAACTCCCATTCCTGCTACCATTTTATTCCAATGAAGATTATCAGCTGGAAATGTTTATGTCCCCAGGCTAATCAAACAGATGGGTGACCACAGGTACAGGAGCTAAACTGTTCCCAGTTTGACAGACACATCCTGTCTGTATCGTCTGTCAGGCTTAGGCACTGCTCACATTCTGGTAAAATATTTGATGGTGAGACTGCAAAAGGAAACTTCGTAGAACATAATACAAACATTTCTCTGACTCATTCCCTAAGAGGGTTATGCTGCAACTCAGCTCTATTGACTGAAAACAGTACTATGTACTACAATACCAGATCCACCTCTCTGTTTAGGCTATCCTCTCAGACCATCTAAGGCAGGTTTAAAAGTCTGAAGGTGGCACAAATGTCTTCATTTTATCACTATAAATGGCATGCCCTATTTTTACATGTATCAACTTGAATGGCAATACAGAAAGGGGTTTAGTTCACACTAGTCTGTTTCAGAATGACTATTTGATCGTAATATAATATATAATACCACGTAGTAATTCAGAACTCTTTCCTAGATGGGCTGCTCTCTTTCTGTGGTGCCATTGCATCAGCTTCACCCTGGGAGAGGAAACATCATGAGAATGTTTCTCATGAAAACAACTCCAAGTGCACTGGGCAAGCAAGGGCTACCTGTCAGGAGTTACAGCCCCGAGCTCCTGACCGTGGAGGCGTTCCTGCCTAGAGCAGTATATGGCCCCTGGCACATACGGGGGCCTGCAACGCCTGCATTTGAGCTGCTGATGTCAAACACAAGCCCCTTGTCTGGCTGTTGTCTCAGTTGCATGGAAGCAGGAATGGCCAGTGGGTGACTCTCCTCTCTCGATGTTTGGCAGTGTCACTGCCCCTCTCCCTGCAGCTGCCCATCTCGCTCCACCAGAGATGGAGACCCTGCAAAGTGTCTTACACCAGATATGTAATTATTAGATGGCTGAAGTTGAAAGGAAGTAACATCTAAACAATGTACCATATATGAATGTTACCCATGGCTCAACATCCTCAGTGAAGTTCAGGGTATAAGGAAGTTCTGGCTGACGCAGACTCTAATTTCCGCCTTTCTCTGTAACCTCAGGAAAGTCAATTCAACTCTTTCTGTCCATTTTCCCCCACTGGTGAAAACAACACAAGGCAGGGAGCCTTGGCCAGCAACAGTCAGAGAGCTGCACTGCACCTGGAGCGCAGAACAGCTTCTAGAGCCAAATGGGAAGCAGGGACTGTGCCTGGGGGTGAAGATCCCGTGTCTGGAACGGTTGACAAAGCAGCTTCAGAAATGGCTCTTTCTTCTTTAGCCCTGTCTTCCTTCAAGCAGCAGCTTTTGGGGAAACTTGTCAATCAGATCTAGTTTAATTCTGCTTGGAGCAGCAGCCATTGCCATCCTGACACTGGTTCCATCCTATTCATTTCTATGGAGTTGATCCCAAAGACGAATGAACTTTCTGAGTCAGTTGTACAGGTTGCTTATTTATGCACACAGTAAACCACATGCACATGCTGATAAAAGATTTCTGATAACACGCTCAGCTTCAGGCTGACCAGATCTGGTCTAGATGTACCATTTAGTATTATCTAAAGCCCAATGTTGTCAGTCATAGAACAAATTCAACTGTCGGGGAAAAAACACAATAACAATAGTAACAAAACTGCAATTCCTAAATGGTTCTGGGCTGAGATCCAATCTCCATCTGTATTTGTAAAGCTGCTATATGCCTTCATGGGTATGCAACAAACAAATGGCTAAACAAATATATACAGCATCCTAAGGAGGTGGCTGCTGTAGCTACCACGTAGCCTTTAAAATTGCTACAGCATAATATTTATTACTGGACATGCATCAGCAATAGTGGCAGGACTTTATGAGTTGCATTGAGAAAACCATTACTCTTTTCACCAAATACAAGTATTGCTAATGTCCTTACACGTGCTCTTTCTTCTGTTCCTACATTTCTGATAAAGAGGTAGCACGCAGAGAGTACAGAAGGAGCAAAGCTTATATTGTATTTTATTACTATATGCATTTTAACCATTGTGCTTTCAGGTATTCATTCTTGAAGCAATATTGATTCTTTTTAACAAAGAAAGGCAACAGACTTCCCAACTAGTGCTATACAGGGTATGAAAGGGAGAAGGGAACAGTGTCTAATTCACAGTGTGTGCATGCTCTCCATGTGTACAGGATTAAGGATACTCCTTCTCAAGGAACATTCAATTAAAGCTATTCCATAGTCTACAGCTTCTGTAAGCAACACACCTCAGTTAAGCTTAGCTATAGCTGGCTAAGCAGAATGAGAGCAAGAGGGTTCGATTCCCTTCCCTTGTCTGACACAGTGCCACTTAAAAAAAATAAACAGAAATGATTTCTCAGCCTCAGCGAACAAATCCAGATGTACTGGTTCTGCTACAATTTACAACATCAGCAACCCGTGTGTAAGGTCCGATTTGCTGAGCAGACGCCCCTCACAAATGCAGGGTAGGGGTCATGTGGTGCAACAACAGAGTCCCTTAGCTCAGATTAGCTCCGATGGAAAGAACATCACAGTCAGCTTGGTTTTGGAGTTACTCAAAGCACAGTTGGTAAAACTATTTTTGATCTGTTCACATATGGGGTTAAAAGAGATGGAATACAAGACTGGTAGGGACAACCTAAAACACTGTTGCATGGAATCACAGAGGAAGGACGGAAGGGAGATTATAAAGAGTGGTAAATTAAACTGGATCATATTAGAACTCAAATTATTTTTAATTTAAAAAGTGTATTTGTTTAAACATTTCTGATAGATAAAAATATCTCTCTGTTTCCCTCCAGGGTTTGCAATGCTTCTGGAAGGTCACTGAACAGTACAATGACTGGCCCTCATCTGTGACTGACTCCTGCCCACAGAAGTCTAATGAACTTTCTAATAGAGGCTGGAGACTGTGAACAGTGATCTGTCTCTCACCTCCCGTAGTATTTATGCTTTTACTATGAAAGCATTTTCCCTGTGAAAGCACTTTTTATCTTTAGTATCAGAAGTGAGAGATGATGAAGGGAAAGCCTGCTTAGCCACCACCTTTAAGTGATTGTTTTTTTCCCATTCTGCATAGCAAATCAGCAAGAAGTTTTGCATTTTAAAGAGCTTTCTGACGCTATTTCAGCAGTTTCTTTCATTATTAAGCTGCATTCAGCTACTTTGCTCCTTTTTTTCTACTTTTCTAACATCTCTCTCCAGATTAAAACTGAAATAAAGAAGCTAGACAGCAAAAGGCAGGACTAAGCACAATTCCCTGGAGGTTTCTTCTTTGTCTTTCTTTTTTTCTGGCATTATATTTTTGTGGTCCTTTGTAACAAAGGCCACCGCCTTTCCAAATGACTTGGATAGACTCTGTCTGCAACAAATCACATTTTATTGAGCTGACAGAGAGAACTACTGCCTGGAAATCAAGAGAGTGTCCCTCCTGAATCACTACCTATGGCACTATGTGACTTTGTGATCTGGGGAGTGAAGGTACCTTTCCATCGGGTAACGAACAAAGTAGCTGCAGTGAATATTAAGGAGATTCCTAGTACTGGTACCAGCCAAATGCAAAACCTCTGCATCTTCCTTTACTTACGCCTTTCAGATTAAGTTCTTGATCCCACCATGACCTCTGTATTGCAGAACTGCGCGAAAGCAGCATGAGCAGCTTGAAGTCACCATGAAGGATGTGGCAACCTACTGCCTTGCACTCTGCAGCCATTAAGGGGCTGTTGACACTTCTGCAAGAATATCCCTGTTTTGCTGGGTTAAATTCTGCTACGAATTGCTGCAATATCTTCATTCAATTACTGGCAGAGGCAGATAGTTTACAAAAGACATATTTCATGTCAAATATAAGCTAAGACTGTCTTTCAAAAGATAGTGAACTCAAAACGCTGTCTGTTCTGCTTCATATCTGTTATACACAGGAGTGGAAAGAAGCACTATAAGACCTAAAAATAAATGAGCAGTACTGACTCTGTGAGTCTAGTCTAAGCTTGCTTATTCTCCTAGTGGTTTTTCAGCTCTGGAGACATCAGCCCATACCAACAGGCCTCTGAAGGACCAAAAGAGATGCTTTTAATATGGCAATCCTGTCAAGTTTATGAACACTGCAAATTTGTGACGCATCAGTCCATTTTCTAGGTAGAATTCTGTGTGGTTTGCCCTTAATTAAACAATCCAAGGTTTAAAAAGTCTTCAAACTTTAAGACTAAACACAAATGGGCAGATATGATAATGGTAGATGTCCTCTTTGTATTCATCAGGTTCAGAATCTTATATTTTGGTGTGTAAACCCATTTACCCATTTCTGTTATACTAGCATAAATGTTGCTAAAAATTTGAAAGGTTACATGAATGTTTAAATATTTATGAAAGCACTTCTATGAGTAAAAAGATTTTTCCAGCATCTCTAAAAGGAATCTCAATTTCAATGAAAAAATTTACAGGATAATTACGAAAGAATAGTGATGTTCAGCCCTTATCAAATATACGACCCTCGTAGTATTTCAGCTCTGTATCATCACTCTTACACACTAGCAGGGCAATTGAAGCTCATGGAGGTTAAGCTTTATGAACAAAGTCATTCATTCCATTAAGGAACACAGAGCACCAGAATGACTTATCCATCGAATATACTGACACTTGCACCGTATCATACAGAAAATACTAGACAGTGATAATAGTTCCACAAGCTTTCTGGAGAATCCTTTAGAATTTTGCAATATTCATCTCCTTGCTATAGAGTTTCTTCTAAGATTTTTTTTTAACAACATCCTCTGTATAAAGGGAATTCTCCTCTATTAAATTCTAGAGGTTTTGAGAGAGACTTTATATAGCTCTCTAGTCTTTATTCCAATTAAACACTATGGTTTTATATATAAAGGAAATCCTACGCTATATGAACATTAGGTGATGGTAACTGCTTCGTAGGAAGGATTTCAATGCCTGGCTGCATAATCCTGCATAATCAATAACCTACTACTGGAAAATGGAAGCTGTCTCAAGGCCCACACTACTCATTTTTTTCATGTTAAACTGTTTAAGTCTAATAAGAGTTAAAGCTTCAGACTTGAGCTCTTCCATGATCTCTGGAATGATATTTACAGCGTTGTGACACTGTCAGAGCAGCCTTTAAAATGTAAGCATCCATTATAGGAGTTGCTAATTGCTAGTGTGACTTGACTTGCCAGAGCCACCCCTTGCTTCCACTTACTACAGCTGGAGCTGTGTTCAGTGACTCAGAAAATGAAGCCAAAAGCCACCCTCACAGGGTAAGCTTAAAGGCAAAGACAGTAACGCAGATGTAACACCGATAAGACTGTCATCTTAATAAATGAGAGGCCTGATTTTTCCCATTATGTGCGCGAATAACCAATAATAACAGTTGTTTTTACCTATGACCCACCAAAAGAAAAAGAATGAATTTGCTTCTTGAAATCATTGAGGAATAATTACTCCTGTTCTGGAAACAGCGATGAGGGAGCAGGGTAGGTACTACACTTTAATAACCGATTTAAGCCTCGTTCTGCCTCTCTCAGAACTGTCTGTCTGCCGTTTTCAAGGCATAACACAACTTGTGCGTTGGTGTTGCTTTGTGCTTGTAAACAGCTGCCACATTCCAAATGTGGTTTCAGTCCCCACGATCAGTCCTCAGGCAAAGTTCCCAGCAACACACACCGATAACTCAGGGATCGAGCCCTGAAGAAGAGGAGGACTCTGTAAAATCAGGGCCATAGTTTAGAAGCAATTTGGACTCTCTCTGCTGAGAAGGGTCTGCATGTTCAGTATCAGCGGTCAGATTAGCAAAACTAAGTAGAAAACCCCCAAAGCTAGAGAGCATTTCTTAGGGAAAAGGCTGTACATTATCTAATCTCATTACAAAGATTTTGCTGGCAGCTTTGCAGAGCAGAAGCAGTACATTGAACTAACTGAACATCATTCACTACGACAGAACTGAGAGAGTAAAAGGGGCACAAAATGCCAGCTGAGACTGGAGGGCATCTATTTGCTCCCAAATGACCAGCTTTTGAAGCTGAACTGTAGCAGCGCTGAGCCACAGGAGCTCTCTGCCACTAGCATTAGCACATAAAACAAAATCTGTCTTGTTTTGTGCGCTCCTGAGTCAAGTCATTTCCGAAAATGGGGCCGAACAGAGAGTTTGGCTCCTACTCACTAGGGATGTGCCAGACTATACATGCAGCATGGCCCCAAATATCTTGCATGGCAAAGCAGGATCACAGGGTGAATGCAGAGACTTTTAATTCCATCTCCATACCTTGGACAGTAGTTGCATATTTGAGAACATCACAATGCTTGTCATTTTCTAACTTAAGATGTATCTCCAATATAAATATTGACAATGTGTCAAATACAGCTATTGGCAGAAAAGGAAAGGAGAAGAGAACCATCCTTTCTTCTGACTGTATTACTCAAAAATTAACTCTGGAGAAAACTCCTTATCTTCCCATCACATCTATAGCTGTCACAAGACTAATGTTATTTTGTCCATTTACTTTCCCCGTCTTGATTTTGCAGCTCTGAAGTTGACTTTGTAGCCCATTCTGTGTAACTTAAGGCACTGTTACTGCCACTCTGCTTTCATTCTTCATTTGGGATGTATAGGTTTTCCATACCGACATCGCTAACGCAGGCAGCGAGCTGGCTGAAGGCATGGAATGACAGGGAAAGAAGTCTGCAAGGACTGGATTTAAAAGTTCCTTTAGCTGCCCTTGAAATTTTTGCATTTTATGTGATGGCAAGGTATTTACAACTTCTATCACTGCATTTAAGTATCGCAGAGCATGTCAATTTTGAGTTTCAATTTCTACAGAGGCTGACTGCTTGGGGAGCAGTGGTATCCATTGATATAACATCATCTCTGAAAGCTCCACACATTGCTGGCCTATATGTTGTATTTGCATCTGACAGAAGTGTGCAGTAAAGCTTCATTTTTCTCAAGCTCCTCTGAAGTTTTTCCGCTCTACTGATGTATATTGATCCCAGTAAATCACAGCACTATGAAAAATATGGAGGAGGGCAAGGAGGTGGACTTTCTATTTGCAATTCTGTTCAGAATATAACATATCATATTAAATTTACCAGAAGAAAAGCCTACAAAATCACAGGGCTTCAGAACAGCAAAACAATGGAATTTCCATGCTGTGACTTTCTTTCCTGTTTTTAAAGCCTCTCCGTTTCACACAAATCACAGGAACACGTAGTATCAGAGAAGGAAAGAGGAGCCGTCAAGAGAAACAGGCCGCTGGGGTTGGACTCACAAAGAGATACAGCTTCTGCCTTTGGGGGCTTTGAAGGCTATATGAAGGGGTGGTGAAATGTATTTGCCATTTACCAGCCACTGAACATAAACTTCAGGGAGGTCATTTGTGGTGGCCCTTGGGGGTATCTGCACCATGCAGTGGATGTGACAGAGAACCCACGCTTGTTCTGAGCCTGCTGGTGTGTCCCTACAGCCCTGGGCAGAGGCCTTAGCTCAGGACCCAAAAGCAGGATAGCTGGGTTGGCTCTCTATGCAGTGTCACACAGCCTGAGCTTTCAGCTCCCGATTCTGGAGCTGACCATGGGAAGACTTACAAGCCTGAGAATGAGCACACAGGCACCTTATGAGGAGTAGACCAACTTTTCTACATTCCTTCCAGAAAGTTACACAACTACTTTATTTTATAAAATGGGAGTACTGCTACAATTTTGACTGTGTGGGCTGAAGTATCTGAAAGAGGCATCAGCCGTCCATGAGCAGCTGCCTGCATATGACAGTGGAGGAGGACTGGCAGTAGCTGTTGTTGTTTAGATTGACCTCTCCGTGCTTTCCCTGAATCTTGCAGGACTGCCATAAACCCACAGAAGATGGCATTACATTAAAGTGACAGCACAGAAAATGGCCTGTCTATTATTAGACCACACTGGATTCCTGGAAACCCCATCTAGTGTGACTTTTCATTTCTCCCTTTGTTTTACAGAGTTGAGTTAGGAACAAGACCTGTTTTAATCAGAAGTTTATCCACCTACTCACTCTTCAGCATGCTCAGCTCTACAACAGGTGCAGCTAGCTAACAAACTCCAACCAGAGTTTTATTTGACCTAAGTAAAAAATGAGCGATATATCAATTGCATTATATTCACTGTAGGAGCTTTTCATTGGAAGTTTGTGTTCTTCCTTGATCAAAATAGCTGGTAGGAACAACCAGTTCTTTCTAGACAGCCCCTTGTTTTTATTTTCTCCTATAACCGGCACTAAAGACAAAATGGGAAGCTCTGAATCCTCTGACTCTTGAAGGCTTTGCAATTAAGTCCCACACAAAGAATATATGTGTATGCTAAGGTGCAGAAATGCAATGCAAGTTTGGACACTTACTCTGCCATATGCACCAGGAGCTGAAAGGTATGAGGGAAAATGTAACATGCCCATGACATGCCAGGGCTTCTAATGGGACGCAATCTTCTGAAACTCTGCTTTCCCTTGACATCACCATCTGCATCACACTTCATCACAACCCACCACATCATTACCTGCCTCCAGATGCTGCTGGTAAGAAAGCACAGGGAAGAAACCTTAGATGCCATGGGAAGCTTTGTTTTGAGCGGTCTTAGTTTTCCTCTGACAGATACTTACGAGATCCTTCATTTTTATATTTTGGCAATATCTGTTACAACGTTTCACTGAACCAAGTACAATTATCTCCAAATTCAGCACTAGAAACACTGATTCTCTATAAGATCAGTTCTGTAATGCTCATGGTGTAACACTTTAATTTCAATAGGAAAAGGACCAGATCTTGAATTAGCCCTGTGGACAGCAACACACCACATATTTAGCCCCTTCCTTAAAAATCTCGAGCATTTCCATAACCTTTGGCACTGCAGTGCACCAGGTAAGGACAGTCACACCCTCGTTCCCGTGCATCTTCATACAGGTTTTGACAGACCAATGTATGCTGGCGCTAGCACTTTCTTTAACGTAACACTTCACACCCTTCCATTACACCAATGCTTCTGTCATCACCTGTCCCCATCTCACTATTCCCTGGGCGCCTGTTTTGCTCTCTCTTGGTTGCACGTCTGGAAAGTTCAAAGGGATCCAGGGACGAGCTGAGCCCTTCCAGTAAGCGGATCAGGTAGCAAAAGCTGGTGCTGCAGCAGGACATTATCCCCCATCAGTCCATCAGCTGTGGGGAGAAGCTGATGCTCATTCAGGTCAATATATTTACAGAGCATGGGGACCTCCGCTCTCACTAACAGAGCACCAGCCTTCCTTCTGCATGGATAACCACACTTTTCTAGGCAGGGCTAACACATCTAAAGGGCAGCACATTTCAAGTTCTGCAAATACCAGAAAGTGGGAAAGAGCAGTGAAACTTCTTTCATAGAAGAATAGTTAAATAAAGCACTGCAGAGGTTGAAGCATAGCTATTTGTGTAAGATTGGGTGTATTAAGACAACAGCAAAGTATCTAAATAACGACGTGCTGATGACTTTTCCTTAGTAAACAGGGTATTGTGATATGGTTCCAGATATACAATTTTAAACATAAATTACTACGGCTAGTACACAACTATTAATTTATCTATCTCATGAACATGTCCATCAGGTTCCTTACTGGCAAACTGAGACGTTCCTCCCTCATGTGTTACACAGCATCCAGACTGGCCTTTAATCGGAATACATTCACAAATGGACAGCAAACATTTCAACATGAGTTTGTGTCTACTTAGTAAAAATTAATTTAATTTCATAAACTGTTTCTACCACAAGTGGCAAAATCTCTGATAAATTTATGAATGTTAAACAATTATTTCATCTGAATATGTTCCCTGATGTCAGCGGCATTCACAGTAAAGTTACTCATGTATGTAAATGATTACTGTATTGGGCCTCTAAATAAGACCTGTAACCTTGACAGGTGTCTGTAAGTCCCATCACTATTGCTTTGAAAGTGGGATACCAGCAGGAGTTCCAGTCTTTTCCAGCTGCTAAGCTAGAGTTCAACCATCAAACCCCCTGGCCAGATTTTCATCCCCCAACAGTTCAGCGTTGCTTTGAGCTGAGATTTTGTTTGACATTACTGTGATGAGAGGGACGGCTGTGACACTCTGCCCTGGATTTTAGCTCCTAACAGAAAATCCTCACATTCTTGCTGTGGCCTTTACCTGCAGTTAATGTCATCCTCTACTCGTCAGTCCCAATGAAACCACTGTTCACTAATAACTACTGCAGGACATCTTAAAGGTAAGATCCATGTTTCTGTTTCCAGTGACAACCATAGCAGCTGCATGTGTGGACTAACATTGTCTGAATCCATGTTTTGATCTGAATACATCTCAAAGCTATTAATGCCATCTAAAAACAAAAAGAAACTAGTAAATAAGGTCATTAGAGTATGGTTCAAGGCTAATACACTGAGACTAGTATCCAGCTTTTAATTTTCCAATTATAAATAACTGCAATACAAATAGAATATAATACCACATCTATAGCATCCCCTCATATAGCAACAGGATAAAAGCTAGTCCAACAATGATGAAATACAAACCCAAAACATTTACAGTAGCTTCGTAAATACACATAGCACTGAAGATTTTTGAACTCAGGTTATTTTAATGGAAAAAACATCCTCAAGTTTGTAAGCATTACCAAGAGTTTTCAATCTGAAAATGTCACAAGGTATTGCAAGTCTCCAGAAACTCTGCTCTTCTTCACAGCACAAAACTGCATCTGTTCTAGCAGCCAGGTGACCTGGGAACCTGGAGCAGTATTTGCTCTTGAGGAAACTGCACACAAGCACTAGCAAAAGCAGCCACGTTCCACCTGAGTTTCCAGCAGATGAAAAGGAGCCTACGCATGCAACTGCAATTACTATTAATGGCTCCAGATATATGGATCCTATTGGTAAATTCCAGCTTAGCAAAGTAAAATTTGGCTGTTGCTTGATTTTTACTGCCACAATAAATTTTGTGTCCGCTTTTAAAAGGTTGGACCACTGTGTGAAGGTCTAGAGCATTCAAAGACTTTTAAAGTTCATGAAATCAACTGTAAATTTGGAAGGAGAGAGTTGAAACTAAGAGACAATAAAACAACGTAAAAGGAGTAGTAGTCAGCAGATTAAGGCAGGACACAAACTGCACTGAGCTGCCTTGAGACCATGCTTATCACTGGGGAAACTATTGCCCATTACTTGCAGATATATCTTAGGCTTAAATTTCCACTGGGCTCTGTTACTGAGAATAATGTAAGTGCAGCCAAACTGAAGGAACTGTAAAAATTAATATAAACAAGCTTTTAACTGATGGCCATTCAAATTGCTGGGCAGAAACATTACCTTTAGGCTCTTTACATGAACCATATAAAGGGACACTTCTTTATTTGATGACTAAATATTACAAGCCAAATGTCAATAGGCACCGTTCATCTTCAACTTCTAGCCTAACTCTGTAGGTTTGCCTGAATCCAAAGTTATCAGAAATTCCACACAATGGAAATTAAACAAAGATATCTGTGTGAACATCTAGATGATAACATGTCAAAGTATTAAATAGCTCTCATCAACAACTCCTTGTTTTTCTTAGTTTGTGGTTTAAATTAACCTAGAGGCTTTCCATATCTGTAAATAGGTTTTGATTCTGCTATGACAGGGATGCTTGGGAACATGAACTGTAAACACACGCCCACATTCTTTGTTGGAGATACCATCATATTTTCCCAATAAATACAATTTATGATGACTGGACTTCTTTTTTTAAAACAGAAAAGTTACTGCCAACAACATCTCTAAAGCAGTCTTTTACAGAGGATGATGACATATCTAAAGAGTTTAACATAAAGGCTTGATGGGGAATTTCAAAATGAATTAAGGATGAAGGGCCTTTGTGCTCCATTTGAAGCTTTCTGAGTGCTTTTTAAAGCCAGAACCAATACGAACATGTCAATTTGACTTGAACCTCAAACTTCATTTCCCCATGTAAAGAAATTTCCTGGAAACTGGAACATTCTAGATTAAAAAAATCCAAAAAAATCCTTTTCCTTTACAATGAGATGATAAAACCTTTTTGTTCAAAACATTCCACTGAACTGTTTTTTACCTAGCTGTATGTTACACAGCAGTTAGCACTCATGTCACAGATGCACTCCTCTAGAGATCCTGCATATAGTCATAAATACACAGAAGATAGTTTCTCTATTCATCTGAGCAATTTCAAAACATTTCTGAAGGGAAAGAAATTACACCTGAAAAATTTCTCTAGTCGATTCCAATAAACAATGTGTGTTAGCCTCCCGTTATTTGTTCCACTTCAGCTTCAGAGTGGCTAGATAAGGAGGCTTCTAGAAGCCACTTAAAAATGTTCCAGTAGTGCAAACAGGCTCCATTTTAAGAAATACTTTTAGTGGAGATAAATTATTTCTGTTGAAAATAAGAGCACAGCAGGGTCCCAAGTGCTAATCAGAGGACATAGTACTTCAAGAAAACATACTTTCCAAACAAGCTGTTGGAGAACTGCAATAGGCCAGGCGGTTCTGCAATTACTGCAAGAACACTCTCTTTTTTTTGTAAAATTTGGGAAATTCATTTCTCCTTGATCAATATGCTCCAAAGCTATAAAACCGAGAAGTCATTTTTGCAGAGGGATTTTTATTTGGGAAATCATTGTGCTGTCATTTTATATACAACATATAGTGACGTAAAGTAAATGCCCATCAGATGTATTTTTTTTTCCCCCGACTCAAGTCTTCCTCTGAGTGGAAGAACTTAAAACTTGTCATTTTTGCTGTCGGGAAGAAGAAATTGCCATGGGGCTGGAATTATTGGGTGAAATTTTGTAACCTGTTTAAGCAAAATGGCTAATCTGGATGATCACAGTAGTCCTTTAATTTGTTATTTGTTATTTTGTACTTTTTCTTACTCAGGAATATTTCCAATGTGGTTTCCAAAAAGGTTACAATCAGGATGATCCCTAAACTACACTCCAGCTATTCCTTTGATTTGTAGTTAGGTGGCTATCTTAGGAAAAAGATTAACATGAATTAACTCTGAGAGATTAAAAACTCTGCAAAGCACCTGATATATGGAAGCACTTCAAGCTCCAGCAGACTGGAGAGATTTGTTTGGCTCTGAAGTATCCACTGAAAGTAGAAAGCTTTCTGTAAAAGTCTTCTGTAATGGCTGCATTAGTTCAAAGTATGACTATTTTTCCCACCTACTTGGTTGGTGGTATAATAAATACTTCTACATAAATTTTGTAATAGTGCAGCAAACTGTTGGATCCTGCAAGTTCACAGGAGTTTTATTGCTTTCCATGAACCTACAAACTGAACTAACTGTAATACTTAATGCCGTGGCATTACTATTTGTATACTATACATCCAAGAGAGCTGACAGCACTTTAAAGACACCTAAAGAGCATCATCACAAAGTCCACTGTGCTATATGCTGTGAAATCACATAATATAATAAAAACCCTATTCAAAAGATCTTATGGGCCAAGGATAAAATCACCCTTGCTCAAGGGCCATGCACCATGAATGTCCTGTGTGGAAAGTGCAATGGGATTCATGCAGAGCGTTGTCTTTGTACTGACTCTCTGCGCAACTGTGGATTTCCTTCAGGGCTTTGACTATACTCACAGCAGATATAGCTGTGTTGCCTTAAGACAATGATACCCCACTGGCGTTTGTTACTGTGCGACATTAGGCTGCTAGTGCTAAATTGATGGACCGGTCATGTGAATAACTTTCTAGCCGCTTCTGTGCAGAATCATGTTGTTAATTCAAAACAGCTCTCAGCAGAATGTGAAGTCGACCAGGATGACTGCATTGCAGTTGCTGGGGAACACTCATCCAATCCATTCCACTGATGCAGCTGTGGAGGTGATAATCACAGCTGGTAAGGTGATAAGAAACATCTGGAGAGGCAGGACTAACAGCAGAGCTGTTTTTGCAGTGAATGAACTCTGTGCGTAGAGGGCTTCAGGTGACATTACCAAGACATTTTAAAATTAGGACACACAAAAAAATTAAACACTGACATTCTACTGAAACTCAGTGTGGTGGCTGTACGGTTGTACCTAACTCTTTCTTTTCTTAAAAATCCCTCTCCTTACGCTTTTGAAACAGTAGCACAATTAATTTGCAGGAGTTGATTTAGTGATTGTTCCCAGGCTATTATCCTTTTGTGTACAAAAAAGACATGAAATTTCAGAAGCCAATACATGGCATGAACTTACTTTAATGACATCTTCATCAGAAGATTTGCACTCAACTGATTCAGAGATGTCTGTCACAGCGCTGTTCTCCTCAATAGAAACCACTTTGATGGGCACTGCCACTGTTTTTCCTGTGAGAATTGCGGTGTTCAGAATTTCCGTGTCCTGTACACAAAACAAAGCACAGTGCTGTTCAGAGACAGAGAGAGATCCAAAAGGCAAGCATCAGCTCTTCAGCTGGACTTATACTCAAGAAAGATGCACTGGTTCTCAGTGGCTAATGACCTAATTTCATCTTCAAATAGGTACAACTTGGTAAAAAGCAGTAAAACAGCGATTATATTTTACCTGCTAAATAAATACAGTCAGCTGCATTACACACTGTTAAACAGTGAGCAACATGACTGCAGCTAAATTCAGGCCAGGCAGGCACACATCACAGGTAGCTTCAGCTTCTTAAGTATGTGAGACTCTTCCCAATATTTCCCTTCCAAAACATGAGTTCAGAGCTTTTACTAAACTAGATGTGATTGGTAATCTTTGGGACAGGATGCAAGAGCCTTGAAAGTGAAAACATTGCTCTTTGAATCTAAGCCTATTGCAAAGTCGGGGACTCTCTGTGAATTTTCTATCTGGAATGGTTTCAAGAGTGTTTAATTTCCTTTGATATGGCCAATGAAGCAATGTAAGGAATCCAGAAGGAGTTAGTGATGCTGTTAACTGCAGGGAAAATAACAAGGAAATCTGGTTTGAACTTGGGTCATGGCATATAAAAGTCTTTCAATGCACCATCGACTCGGCTAACTCTCCTAACTCCTGAACTGTTTCAACCTCACCATAGTCCCAAGATTCCCATGCAGGAAGAACTTCAAAGTTTTCTCTGACTTTTCAACTTCGAATTCTACAAAGCGAATGAAATATTCAGCAAAATCCTCAGCACCTAAGTCATGAAGGCTGCAGCCACTAATGTCAATGGCAGCAAAATGGGGCACTGATACTATTGATACTGTTTTCAATTCAAATTTAGTGAGTTTGAAATCTAGGTCAGATTTTCTTTCCATCTTGCAACTTGTTATTTCTCAAGTTCTCCTACAGGTCTCATTAGAAATCCCATCAAACCTAAAAAAAACCTGTTAAAAAAGGAATATTGACTATTCTAGAAAAGTAAGAACCCTAAATAATTCCTATGGCATATATGAAAACAAACCTACCCAATCAGAGCCAGATTCATAAATAACATTAGTGGAAAGTCGAAGGCCTTTCTTAGGAACTTCTAATTCTCAAAGGCAGAGACCACCCTCCACTGCCCCCATACAAATTCTGCCAGTACCTAGCATTTCTGAGCAACAGAGAGCTGTAGTGAAATGCATGGCTTTTGGAGTTCAAATTCTGTCATCCAAACTTGAAAATTTTGTTCCAAAAGTATTTATTTCCATGCACTTGGTAAGGCCAGAAACAGACACAAAAGGAGCAGATTTCATCATTTGTGAAAAAAACAATCAGTAACAAACCCAACTACTCTTCTGCCTGCAGACTTCCAAAGCAACCAGCAGTGAATAACCCACATAGGTTCACCAAAAAGCAGGTTCAACATATTTTATTCTGTGTGTTTGGCTACTGCCAACTGCTGTATGTCCTTTGAAATTAATCTTTTGCCTCGATCCCTTAAGGCCTTATTTTTTGTGACTCCAAGTGTTAAACACTGTGAAATAAGGACTTCAGGGCAAAGGAGCAGCAATAGAGTTAGCCTGAAAAGATGTCCTGTCATTTCCACAATCTCAGCTCTGTTTTGAAATGATTCTACTCAGGTCCAGTTTTTCCTTAGCAACTGATACATATTACTGATAAAGAAATCTAATTTAACGCGCCGTGTTCAGAGGAAGAGAAATCCCATAAATAGAAATGAGTTTCAGATATAAAACATACTCTGTGACTTGGGGATTTACCCACATTTGCATTTAATGGTAACTTACGTAGTTCAAGACAAATCAGAAAATCATATACATACAAAAAAAAGAAACAAACCCTGCACCACTGCCAAGAAGATAAAAACAAAGATCTGATTAGGGGATGAGTTGAAACTTCTGTGACACAAGCAGCAGAGTAAATTCGTCATCCGGGTTTAACTTGCAACAAGCTACCTGGGAGTCACTAGAACTTCCTCCAGCTCAGCTTTGCTCGTGCCTGCAGTGTTGAGTAATCAGTGGCCTCAACATGAAGTCAAATATTAAGAAAAAATAGGAAAGAAGATAAGCAGGAAGCCCAGCAGACAAGACCACAGAGCACTCCAAGCCACATGAGGTTCCTGTGCTCCTGATCACCGAGCCCTGCGTATGGCCAGGAAAAGACCAGCTGCTTACTGTGCCCTGGCATCATCCTGGGTGACAGCGAGACTGTCAGGAGTATCACGCTAAATCGTGTTTGCTGCCGTACCAGCCACAGCTGCAGCTAAGCTCTGAGCCTATGCCACAGCACCAGGAGAATGCTAGAAAACAGGATTAAAATCCAGTATTGAAGATAAAAAAATGGGGTGCAATAAAGTTAAATACAAGTAGCTACTTTTCTGTAGGAACAACTAATCCTATAAATAAAGGACGGAAAAGATTCAACAGGAAAAGCTGCTCTCAGAAGAGCATTTGGGGACTATAGCAGATCACAAACTGGGCATAAGTCAGCAGTTGCATGCTGCTGTGGTGGAAAACCAAAACCAAACCATCCAAAGAACCCTCCCACAGCAATCTGTATAAAGAGTATCACCTGTAAGATGGGAGGTATTCCTACTCAGCACTAGCAAGGCCTCTGCTAAAGGACTATGTCTGATTTTGAGAACCATACTGCCAAGAAAAACTTTCTCAAGTGAAAAGCAATAAAAAAGAACAAGGAGGATAAATCAAAGACTAGAAAATAAGATCTGTGAGGAATGACTGAAATAATTGGGATTGTTTAGCCTAGAAAATATGATGATTACTGTCTCCATATACACAGAAGTCTTCTGAAAATGAGGAAGAATAAACTATTTTCCATGTTCATGGACAGGGCCTCACGTAATGGGCTTAAACTGCAACAAGGAAGATTTCTCTGACATTAAGGCAATCTTTATTATAAAAATAATTATCGATAGAGAATTGATGGAATATGTTGTCAGGGGCAGAAGAAAATGCACAATATAGCCTAAAAGATCTTTGAAGAACAGGTTATACATCATTCAGAAATAACATAGGTTCTTTGAGTCAGGTAGAAGAGGAAGGGACCAGATAACCTCTTGTGGTTCCCTCCACCCCTGTATCTTCGTAGTCTCCATTTTTTTTTGAAATTGAGTGATAACACAGTAACTCAGATATCTTGTATTCAAAATAACCCTATTCTGCTTCACCCGTCCCAAATAAAGCAATCCTTCTTCACTGCACAAAAGAAAATAATCTATACCTTTAGAAAGGGGAAGCCTGACAGGCAGGTGTGACTGATATTCCTGCTTTCCGCACTATATAGAACAGAACTGATGTTAAGCAATAATCTATCACTTCTGTTTCGCTCTTTCCAATAGGTCATTATTGGTGTATCTGAGTTCTAAGTGGCTTTGATATAAAGCCATTATTACGAAGGTTAAAAAATCTTTTGAAATTTCCCAAGACCTTTCTGGAGAGAAGACAGAAAATTTGGCTACTGGCACATCACCAGCAATTAGAAACCTCAATCTTCTGCCCTTTGCTAATGGTTTCATTAAAGGAAGCAGCATGCATCTGAATGAATTTATTTTGATTAATTACTTCAGAAATGCATCTGCCCCAAAAATTGTAAAAGGCATGATTGGTCATAATAAAGGGCTACTGAAATTTTACATCCCTTCTCTGTAACCCAATATGAACTTCAGGAATTTCAAATTCATGATGTGCATAAAGGAGATGGAAACATAGGGTAGATATTATTTAACGGCTTCATAGCTAGTACCATTACAGTCATTAGAGATCCTCAGCATTGGGAAGCAATTGGGACCCACCTAGCTCAAGCTTCAAACAGAGATGGAAACCTTTGTATTTCATCTCCACTGAAAGCACTCATAACTCACTGGTATTACACAGATTAAGAAATACTGAAGTATAAGCAATTAATGTATTACCCACTATGTTAAACGCAATTTTAAAATCTGCCACTTCCCTTAGTCTGTAAACGCTCTACGCTATTCAACTGCGATATTAAAAAAAAAATAAAATACCAAAGAACCAAGTTCTGATTCTATTGTCTTTTTGTTCAGAACTAAAGTAGAAAAGTGTGTGTCCTATATCCCTGTATATGGAATAGCCTTCTGGCACAATTTCTGCCTCCTCTGTGTTTTCTTTATATTGCTGCAATAAAGTCAAAGGCTTTAATGTAACAGACAATCAAGCTGCTAGGCAGAAAACTCTAAATAACGTATGACAGGATCCATGGTCCAAGACTCCTCGAAAGCTGAACTGAAACTCATAAAAATAAACAGAGCTTAAAGAGAACGCGGTCTGTCTGTCTGTTCTGCAATACTGAGCGCTCTGAACATGCACCACAGGCAAGGGGGCTCCCATTCAGCACCTGAACCTGTTTCCCTTACGTTCTGTCACCTCCTCTAACACCCTTGATTATCCACTGATAAGCAGAAATAGTAGTTGAATCTTTAAGAACATGTCAAGCAACATTAAGAAAACAATTGTTCTCACATCAGAATAGGAAACACAATAGCTGTATAGGTGGCGATTTTAATGTTTTATTTTGGAATGCAATATACTATCCTGTTTGCAAGCTAATTTGGGAGCATACAAGCAAGATACTAAGAAACCTTTAGAGAGACTAAGTCACTAAAAATGTAGGCACTTTTCCAAATCACAATACCTCGGCCATTTCCACATTCTTTAATTTTTAAAATCCCCCAAGAACTAATCTACTTTCTGTGCAGGCAGCAACTAAAATTTTAAAAGCAAATTTATTTTGTGTGGCAAAAGACTGAAAGCATCCGATAGCAATGTTTGGACTCATTCCCAATAAATTAAAAAATGGGGAAAGCAGTATAAAGAAAATTGAAAAATCAGGGAGAGGATGACTTATAGGTAAGCATCAATATCCACAATGGAAAGAAGTTTCTGTAGGTGCATCACAAGCTCTAAAAAAGCAAGGGTTGTCATTTCTAAAGCTGAAACGGAGAACCACACATCTAATTCTCATTGACACAGAAGGGAGATGTGAGCTCTGAACTTCTTTGGTAGCCTCAAACTGCCTTTGCAGCACAATGACCAACTCCCAGCAACAACTGACTCTGGCAGTGCAGAAAGAGAGTTAGTTGTCTTGTATGAAGAACTACCTACAAACTCCCAGTTAGGATGGTTCTTTTCTGTTACCAGGGCATCCCTTCCATGAATACAGCACATGAAGGAAATCATTACTATTTAAACATATTTAATTAACAAACAGTAGCATTAGGTAGCATTTTTTCTTGCTCTTCTAATGGTTAGAGGAAGACTCCAGCAGCTAGACATGAGGCTCTAATCAAAGGAGATATTCAAAAGCACACCATTGAATTGTGTGCATAAGAAATTACTTCAAAAATTTATTGGTAAGTTTGAACTTTAAGCTAGCTGTCATAAACAGAACAGAGTAAATGCCTTTACTCAACATAGCATTTTCATTATCCACTAACAAAACATCTACTCTTGCCCAGCCCAGCCAATACCTGGTGTACTAGTCTAGCTGAAATCAGCACTGCATTCGCTTGTTCAAAACCCCAGCCTTTTGCAAAGGACCTGAACCCTCAGACTCTGCAACAAGGATACAGAATTGTACCTCCTCCACACAATCCTTCAGAATGCTTCAGTGACTTCAGAAATGAAGTCCTGAGGTCACAACCTGATAAACCTGGCAAGCTGCTCTGCTGGCATATGTCTGCAGCAAGTGTGATACGAAATCTTCATAGCATGGGTAACTTCTACTGTTCTTCTACCTTCCCCAGATAAACAAAGAAAGTAAGAGGGCCAGACAGCTTTCCCACCTCTTTATAGTTAAGCACTTGATAGGTTGTGACTCAAGTGCAACTAGTTAGGACAAAGGGGTACTCCCATTCATTTCCCTGCACTACTAAATTGAAAAAAAAAAAGAGATTTAACCAAGAAGCCCACAGGCTAGAACTGGTGAGTTACAGCAGCGTAGTGGTTTGGAACTCCTCTGTGTGTGCCTGTACCAAGTTACCACAGTTACAAATCTTGGTATTACATTTCAGTAGATCAGAGAAAGAATTAGCTGACATTTCAAAGCAAAACGGTGAGACTGGTGTCAGGCACTACATTGTGTAACACTGAGACCTGAGTTTAGTGAGACCATTATATAGAATTTGATGCAAGTATCACCACTCTACAGCAAGTCTCCGAGCTTTCTTGCTTGGAGCTGATGTTACAATTCAGAGTACCATAAAATTTTGTTCATATTCTGGTCTTGGTTATATCCAGGCTAATTTGAATAAAGTCCACTCGAAGAGGTGTTGGTCTAAACATTTTCTTCCACAGCTGCACTTGTGCTACTTCACAGAAAACTCAGCAGAACTGCTAATGTATTCTAGCCAGAGCTGAGAAGGAGCGTGTGCACACTTTTGGTCATTTGAAGTCCGGTAACACTACTCTTCAGGAATCTCACATTTTACTCCATCCCTGGTTCAGTCAGGGAACGTCCACCGATGTCAGTGGCAGCTCTGTACAAAGTGCAAGAATACAGAATACAAACCTTAGTTGCTTGAATTTAGCTGAAGAGCAAACCTTATGTTCATCCAACCTCTCAACTGTAAGAAGGCAAGCATTCAGCCATGACTAATTTAGGAACTAATTCAACACTAAATTGGAGCAGAATGAGGAAGCAAAGTGACAGCTGTTTAATTAAACTCTAAATCCGATTAGATGGTGTTATCAAGAGAAATCCATGGGAGCCTGAGGTCATGAGAATGGTCCTGTTTACAGGCTGAAGATTCTGTAAGTGGAATCTCATAGAAAGATGTTAATCATAGCTTAGCATTAAGATTTCTCCCTCACACAAACACCCTACATCATGAGTAACAAACCTGTGCTGAGGACCTCAAGGAGTGACACAGAAAAGCCAATCACTTTTTAATTTGTAAAGAAAATTTCTTGAAAAAGTTTGTGGAACAGAGGCAGTTAGGCACTGTCCACCTTAAAATCAAAACAGTATTTGTCTAATGGAAAAAGGACAGAAGGAGCAAGCCCTCGCATGCTGTTGATGGCACTTGAATCCATGGAGATGATGCCTACGCAGGAGAGCTCCAGCAGCTCTACTGTGCTTCAAACTGTAGTTCAGCCCATCACCTTTGATGAACAGTGACACCTTGGCAACACATTTACAAGAGAAGAAGATGGAGACGTGGGAGATATAAAGTAAACTCCACATATGCTAGCTGCAAACATCATAAATAGTCTACTGATGAGCACTAAGTGATGCATCACAAGGGTTCCAGGGCATCCCATTTAAGTGATGCGCAGAGCTGTACTGCACTGCAGACATTTGTTACGCTGATTTGTGAGTCTGGTAACATGATAGTTGAAGATTTGAGTTATTAATACTACCAGGATTACAGCTGACTAACAAAATAACATTGTTAGGCAGCAGACTCTGCTTATCTGCATAATCCCATGATTAAAAGTAAATTATACATTGTGCTTTCTGCCAACTGGATTCTCTGACACTCCATTCACAGACAGTATATACAAGAATAGAAGGAAGCTGACGTTCTTTTTTTAAATTCTTAGCACACACTTCAGAAGAACAGGAGTGTTTCTATAGACCAAAGAGTTTGCATCATGATTGAGGACCTCCCTGAGGCAAATTCACTCCACGGCAGGCAGTGGGGAAGGGCAAATTTTCTTGGTTGGATCTGGGTTTGCCCTTTTCTTTCACTTGATTCCAATGCTATTGGCCCACCACATGTAAATCCCGCTCTGCTTCATTCATCAATTTACAACACAAGGACTTTTACTTCATGAGTAATACTGTATGGCAAAAGAAATGAGGTAATGCTGTTAAAGCAGTAAAACCAAAGGGGAGCAACCTGCTTACTTAATAGCACCCCTCAGTATTCAAACACGGATCCAGATGGAATCCAGGTTACTCCATGACTCTAAGGACCATAGTGCCACGGAAAATTAAGAAATTAACAGTGGTGAAAAATTAAGCCATTCAAAATCTACATAAGAAACAGACTTCTTCACTAAAAGTTGTCACTTCTGCCATCTCCTTCTAATGAGGATAGTAGAACAAAGGATCTCAAAGTTTCTTTTGGATGCTAATTCTTTTTGACACGACAACACTGTGAGGTATCTTCTCTGGATTAAATCTTTATTAAATGGCCAACAATGTACATGGCACAAAAATTCAGGACAATACCTGCCCTGAAGAACAAATAATACAGAAGTCAAACCCAGATAAAACATCACCCATGGAAAGACCCAAAGGTGGACGTTGGCATTGTTCTGTCCCTAGCATGCACAACATTTCTTTGAAGATCCTGATCAACGTGATGGCTGTGGGTATCCTGGAGTCTTAAAGAAGGTAAATGAAGGAAATACGGAAACAGGCACACAAGGAAGGGATTCAGACTCATATTTCTCACCTCCCAGAAGAGCGGCTTTAACCGTCATCAGCACACAGCTAAAGCCCTCCAGTGCACAGGCTAGGCTGGGGCCCCTCACCGATTTCTCCTGGGGCTGGACCACTGCAAGGAATACAGTGGTAGATTACTGGGCCCAGCAGGAGAGAAAGCAAAGGGCACTCAGTTGGGATGGGAAAGTCTTGGCCCAGCACAATCTTCCCTGTAGTTTTTGTGAACCATGTAATTTATGACAAAGACCCGAGTGTGTTTTCAAAATGGGAACTCAGTGTTCTGCAAATGCAATGCCTTTTTAATCAATGATCTTGTCTCTGTTTACAGCCTCCATATTGAGATAAATCTTAATTAGTGGCCCCCTGCATCAGCACCAGACCGTTCCATTTTCTTCCCTGCTTGCAGTTTTCCAATACCCTGCTAGTGGAACTTTTGAGTTCTGATAAATTATGCTTTGCAGACAGAAAAGGGGAATGTAGAATACATAAACAGACAGGGATGCAGAAAAAAATCTTTGGATTCTTGGATGACTAATCCACACTTTCTTCACAGTGAATCTACCCTGTTAGCATTCAAACATGCAAAAGGGAACACAGCCAATGATTACTTTGGTTTAGCAGATGCAGGCTGTATTGCTAAATGTAATTCTATCATCACTCAAAAGTGAGCATCTCTTTTAAAAAGAAGAGACTGGAGCAACTGAACAAAATTAACCATGCCTTTAATTGCTTTGTTCTGTTTACGGTTAGTGACGTAAAATGATGGGAAAATGTTACGCTGTTACTCAGATCTGTGTATTTGTACAAAGGCCACATTGACTTCAGTCAGGTAAAGAGGTCTGACGCTACCCAGATTGTCGTGACAACAGGATCTCACTTCTTATTGCTTCTGATTTTGAATAAAAAAGTAAAATCAGCATAAACTGTTCCCATGTGCAAAGTCCATAAACCGTATTCTGGCTAGCAGAAAAACACGCAAGAGACAGTGCCTGCTTTATGATAAGGATGAACCCTTCAAAAAGCGAGAAACATTTTGCTTCAAGCTGTGGCCTAATGCGTGCCCTTTCTTCAGAGCTTATGGAAACGGCAGTTATACTAGCAGACAAGGCAGCTTCCTGTGATCTGTTAAACCAGGATAATCAGTCTCTGTCTCTTCATTTCCAATGTGTTTGAAACTAGGTGGCATGAAGAAACCTTATTAGCCAGTAGGTCCAGAAAGGTGTAACGCCTCTGAAGGCCCTGTCACTTCCTTCACTTGTGAACAACTAAGAATCAAATTCAGATTTCTTTTAACAAATTTGTTTCAGAAGTAAATGTTTACTTCAGTGTATTTGTTATACTAAGTTTATCATATCCAGTTCACAACGCCAATTCAAAACTTGATGTTGGAACTGTAATAGTTTGCCACAGGCATGGAGACTAACCAAGAAATCTTATCTCCTCTCCCTTGTGGAATCAGAATCCAAGCACTTCCATTCATAGTTCTACCAGTAAAGTTCCACTGCCTGAATATCGATGCTACTTCTATTTACTGTTTGTATAAAAGTAACCCCATTCTGGCTCCATGTGGTAGCTGGATGTCAATACGCTGAGCAGTGACTATAATAAGAGACTGCCTCTACACCAAGGAGGAAAAAAGAGCAGCCAGATCAACTGATTCTCGCGCATCTTGGTGAATAACTGATTCTTGTTGGTTTCTGAACGGATCTAGGAATGAGAAAAATCATTCCCACACCATCTGACACAGTGTGGTTTTGGTTTTCTTGCTGAATAAAACACTTCAAAAATATTGAAGTGCTCTAGTTTTCTTTCCATTTTATTTTCCAATAATATTTGGGGAAATATATAGACCCAATGTTAGATCAAAACAACAACAACAAAAACCCCAGATTATTTACAAACTATGGATCCCCAAATACCACTTTCACTAAAGGGGTCTTGATATACGCTCTTTCAGCTTTTTTATACATAAAATCTTCGTATTGTTGTATCTTAAAACCTGTCTTTACCTAACATAAAACAAGGTGGAATGAGAAACGTATGGTCCTTTTCCCACTGAAAGCATGGATTCAGTTAAAGCAATGACTACTTGACTCCTTGGAGAACCTGCACCCTTGGAGGAGCTTAGAAGATCCAGATACCTAAATTGTGAGGGACCAGACTGCCCAATTACCAAGCATGTTGGAGAAGCATTCCCTCCAGCAGCAACAACCAGCATCCCTTCTGCAAGGAAAGAGATGTCAGAGGGATTCCCCAAGACTGCCAGCAAGCGAGTACAGTCTCCAAAACTCCCTCCTTCCACCTGGCACAAGAACTGTTACACTGCTTGAATCAGGCAGAGTAACGTGCTCAGCTCACACATGACAATGTACGACACTTGCATTCAACGCTTTCTTTTTAATGAATGAAGTCCTCAAGAAGTAACTTCAAACCTTCCCTACCACCCTAAATTACTCCGACAAGATGATCTGATTAGATAATCTAACCCCCTAGGTGATGGAAAATGCAAATTAATAAGGACATGAAATAAAATCAACTGAACCATTTCATGCTTGATTGTGTCCTCCTTTACCATCTTAAAAGCTGTAAACGTGCATAGATTGTCTTTGTAAAGTGTCTATCATAATCAAACAGCAACTGAGCCTCCGT